>Ga0247608_10001649_pt1 | contig 30176 bp, 17 predicted proteins | sample 176DNAGHGlowgp2_FD_193490 | JGI IMG/M metagenome (GOLD analysis project Ga0247608, IMG submission 193490) | Sheep rumen microbial communities from Palmerston North, Manawatu-Wanganui, New Zealand - 1766 DNA GHGlow gp2 | ecosystem: Host-associated > Mammals > Digestive system > Stomach > Rumen ...
AGTCATTGATTAATGGTATTAAAGATTTGGATCGTGATCAAGAGTATTTGAAAAAATTAATTGATATGGCGATAGATTTCCATCAATTAAATCATGCAGAGGAGGTAGATAATATTGTATTATCTTCAGATGATTTTAATGATGCTATAAAATTTATGACAGATTATAGTCATAATGTTTCTCAAGGACTATGATATAATAGGTAAAATTTGATATTTAATTAATGCGTCGGTGTGAGTGATTCATGCCGGCATTTTTTTATTTATACTTGATTTAATACATGAAAATGGTATTCTGAACAGAGTGTTTTATTTCGTTAATTATTAAGTATGTCATATCAAATTGCAAAATTACATGGGAGAGAGGTTCTTGATTCTAGAGGAAATCCAACAGTTGAGGCTGAAATTACTTTATCTGATGGTACTTTTGCTAGAGCAATGGTTCCTTCTGGAGCATCTACATGAATTCACGAAGCCTTAGAATTACGTGATGGAGATAAATCTCGTTATATGGGAAAAGGTACTTTAACTGCAGTAAATAATGTAAATACTACTATTAAATCTGCTATTGAATGACAGAGCTTTGAAAATTGGAGAGAATTAGACAGGAAGTTATTAGAATTAGATGGAACAGCTAATAAATCAAAATTATGAGCAAATGCTATTTTGTCAGTTAGTATGGCTTTTGTTGTAGCTTGCGCTAAGGCTGAAAATAAACCACTTTATAAATTCATTAATGATGGGAAAGGACATGTTCTTCCTTATCCAATGATGAATATTTTGAATGGTGGAGCTCATGCAGACAATACTGTAGATATTCAAGAATTTATGGTAGTTCCAACAGGTGCTGAAAACTTTAGAGAATGACTTAGAATGGGGGCTGAAGTATTCCACAACTTAAAGGCTATTCTTAAAGCTAGAGGATTAGCTACTTCAGTTGGAGATGAATGAGGATTTGCTCCAAACTTAGGAAGTAACGAAGAAGCTTTACAAGTAATCGTTGAAGCTATAGAAAAAGCTGGGCACACTTGAAAGGTTCAATTGGCTCTTGATGTGGCTGCTTCAGAATTCTTTAAAGATTGAAAATATGATTTGGAAGGAGAGGGAAAAGTTTTAGATCAGGATGGATTGGTTGCTTTGTTTACTGATTGGTGTAATAAATATCCTATCATTTCTATTGAAGATGGAATGGCAGAAGATGATTTCGATGGATGGAAGAAATTAACTGATGCATTAGGAGATAAAATTATGTTAGTTGGAGATGATTTGTTTGTTACAAATATCCAGAGACTTCAAATGTGAATTGATAAAGGAATTGCAAATTCAATTCTTATTAAATTAAATCAAATCTGATCAGTTTCAGAAACTATTGATGCTATTAATCTAGCTCACCAGCATTGAATGAAAGCTATTGTTTCTCATAGATCTGGAGAAACTGAAGATACTTTCATCGCAGATTTGGCTGTAGCTATGAATTCAGGATTTATCAAAACTGGATCAGCTAGTAGAACTGATAGAATATGTAAATATAATCAATTGATGAGAATTGAAGAAGCTCTTGGAAACGAAGCTAGTTATGGAAAATAGTTAAATTTGTAAAATATTTTAAAGCCACCTTTGTAGGTGGCTTTTTGATATTGTTTAAATCTTTTTGAAATTATATTTTATTAGGTCGTCATCTTTTTTCTTTAGAATCGTCGTATTTTTTATATCTTTCTTCATAACAATAGTTATTTAATCGTTCCACAAAATCGTTTGCATCAATTCAGAGTTTTTCTTTTACATTTTTTAGTATTTTTGTATTTCGTGGCTTATATCTCTCTGAAACAATTAAATCTTTTTCATTAGATTTGAATCTGATGAATCATTCTTTTTTGGATAGGCTGAAAGCTCTGTTTATAAAATCGGCTAGGGATGCTATAAACTCTTTTCATTTTTCTAATGGAATACGAAGTTCTTTTCATTTATGTGTCTTAAATACGTAATCTTGTTCATCTTCATCGAATTGAATATTTGTATTCCATGAGGCAAGGGTATGCTCGATAGCTTTTCAGATTTCTTCGACTGTAGTTTCTATTATATTTTCCGTACCATGTATAGTCTTTTTCTCATTAACTTGATCTTGAATGTTATTAAAATCTTCTGAAAATGGGGACATTACTTTGTAAGTTGTTTTTTTTCAATTTGGTTCGTAGTAGCTTCATTGTTTGCTAAATATTGTTCAGTTTTCTTCTTCTGGATTTAGTGGTTCTCATCTTGAGATATCTCATGAATAAATCATTCAATTTGGGGAGAATCGAACTCAATTTCATCATCATATGCGATGAGTTCAATAATATATAAATCAGTTTGATCTGAGGATAAAACTATCTCATGCCCATTTTATGTAATTGTAAGGATCGGTTCATCAAATATATATGTATCATTCTCAGTTATCATCTTTACCTATTTCATATAATTTTCATCTAAATCATTTTATTCGATATCTTTTTCACATGAAATTGATATAAAGATTTCATTCTTCATCAGTTTTTACAACTCAATTTCTTAATATAAAATTTTCTCATTTTCGGTATCATAGTTTATCAAATTCTTGTTTAATCTCTTTAGCTCTTTTTTTGAAATCTTCGATTTCTTGAAAAACTGGATATAACTCTTTATTTGTTGTTTTTTGACGTTCTTTAATTTTTTTGGGTCACCGTCATAGTTTTTCTTTTAGTGATTCCATTTTTGATTATTAATAAATGATAAAAATTATAAAACAAAACCGTATTTTTTAATCAGTTTTTTTATTTCTTCTGATAGAGTAGGATAGGAGAGCTTTGTTAAAGAATATAATCTATTTAATGAAGTATTATGCTTTCATAATTTGATTATAGTTTCTAGAGTGGCAAGATCTAAAGTTTTTCAATTTTTCTTGATGGCTTTTTTGATGCATTCTTCGATGTATCATTTATTAGTTGTATCAAAATTGTAGAGACATTCTAATATTGATAACTCAAGGTTAGCAATATGAATATTCTTACAATTAATCATCACGGCTTCAATAGTTTGCTTCATAAGGGGAGAAATCAGATTTTTTCATTTAGTTTCATATTTCTTGAATGATATTGATTTTTCAAATATTAATGTTTCGTTGGCTTGTTTATCTTTATTTATGATTGTTATTGTTTCAGGTATAGTCACTCCGTTTCAATGTAAATGAATTTCTAGGGCGGTGAGTCATCCTATGTATCGTTGTTTGCTTGTTGAATTGCAATGATCTTTTAAAAGTTTTCGGTAGTGTTTTTCTTCAATTTCTTCTGGTTTTATTTGGTTGTCTGGATTCGTGATATAAAATAATTCTTTTCTCATTGAAAATAGAAATCAACGATTCTTTAGCTGAAATGTAATTTTGTATATTTTATTGATTGTAGTACTTTCTCAAAAAGTTTTATAAATCAGAATTTTTAATTCATCTAATGATATAATTTTCTTCTTTTGCTTTTGTAATATTTGGATTAAATCTTCTATTGGTTTCTGCATATTTGGCTTAAATAAGATAAAATTTGTACAATTTTTTATAGTAAATTTTCCTAAAAAATCAAGTAGATTTTTCCTAAAAATTTTGATGGTTTTTTCCATTGAAAAAAGACATCATAATCATAAAAGCATTGTAGTTGAATTTTTGCTTTTTATTTTTGTACCATTGTATTGATGATAGTTCAGTGAGCGTTGATTGATGCAACAACATGTGCTAGAAGGAATGTGGTACGAAATTCGATTAAAGCAAGTTTTACGGAGGTTCAACACAGTAATTATGAGGTATTGTTGGAAGTAAGCTCTAATAAGTTCTTGGTGAATATGGTTACAGATGCAGCATGAGTGATCCAATGATTTGAAGTGATTGCTGTTAAATGATTTACGGAATTGTCCAAGAAAGTGGTTGAGGTGTTAAAAAAAGTGGTTTCTCGTCTTTGGGAAATGTGTGATTAGTGATTGTTTACTGTGATACTGTTATTTGTTGTTGAGATGTTGTATATCGTTTAGCTTGCATTTTTGTTTCTAAAATATATAATTAATTCCAGTCGATTTTTATTATTTTTCATTGTTAACTATGAGATCTGTACTTATTATCGCTTTAGTGATATTATGATGTGTTTTTATGGCGAGTGTTTTGATGATGTCTCCAAAGTGATGAATTTGACTTTGAATAGGAGGTTTTTCTGCTGGATGAAATGAGTATGGTAGTAAAAAGTCTATAGAGTGAAAATTAAAGATAGTTGCTATGGTTTCTGGAATTTTGTTCGTATGAGTATGTATTTTCTTGCCGTTTGTTGGTTAATTTTATTTGTAGTACGTTAATATGCGGTCTATATCATACGAAGCTAGTACGTGAAAAAGAATTTGTATATATTTGTTATGGATTATATTTATTGTGTGGATATTGGTTACTTTCATTTTTTTGTATTTTTACTTACTGGCTACTGGTTCTAAGGAAGATGAAAAGTGAGGGACTTTTGTTGAGTGAATATTCAATGAAGTTTCTTATTTGCCTTATTTAAAAAATGATGATCAGAGTGCTTTTTATCAGAAATTTCTTTTTAAATCTTGTTTAGATTCTTATAATTTGAACATAATTAATACAGAAGAGTGATGAAGATATGCTGAGTGATTATGCAAGGTTTATACTGATGATGAACAGACTTTTATAATTAAATTAATTGATGAAAATGCAGTATGGTCTGATGGAGTGTCTTTGACCATTGATGATATATTCTTTACTTATGATGAAATTATTCGTCAGAATCGTTGGGAATTACCATCATTAAATGCATGGAGTAATATTTCTGTTTCACTTGAGGATTGAAAAATTAAGGTTGTGTTCCCTACAATTAGTTCTGATAATTTTAATTTCTTTATGAATTCAATTCTACCAAGGCATATAATTCAATCGATGGATTTGGATACATATAGAGATTCTTTTTCATTAAATCCAGTTACTAATGGATGTGCAAGTATTATGCCACAGAATAGAGATGTTAATAGTCTGATTTTTGATGTAAATAATTGTTCTGATACTAAATTTTATTACTACCAGGTTAAGAATTTTGAGAATTTTGAGAATTTGGAACAGTCTTTGATGTGAGCTAATAAAAAAGGAATAATTGATGTTTATAGTTCTATGTATGGCTTGGAGTGATTTACTGGTCAGAATATCTTAACCTCAAAGTTACTGTGAATGTTCTTTAATACTGATTCTTGAAAGGCTAACGTTAGATTAAGAAGATCTTTATGAGGATTAGTTTATCATAACTTTTTTACTGGAGATTATCAAAAGTATATAAAACAGTATGATTGAGAATTCCTCAATTATTATGTTTCAGCAGGAGAAAATGTGACTGAATTACTTAATCGTTTAACTTTACTTGATAGCGTAGAACAAGTTAATCCAAATGATTTAAAGGATTCTGGTGCGCAGGAGTTGCCAGCTAGTATGTCTATTAATTGAGTAGATAGAAAATTTGTGTTTTTTATGCAAAAACCTCAAGATTCAAAGGATTTGGAAATTAAATTTAGTAATGAGTTTTCTGATTTAAAAGTTAAGGCATCGAGTGATTGATCTACGTGGAGTCCAAAGAATTATAAGACAAAGGATAAAAAAATTGTTTATAAGTTGGTTAATTGAGAAAATCTTAAAGTTTGAGTAAATAATTTTACTATCTCTTGATTTATTAAGAATAAGACATATACGATAGCTAGTATTGATATTTATGTATTTGAAAATCTATCAGCAACTCAGGTGGAAGAAAATAAATGGAAGCTTAGTGTTTTGTATTATAATGATCCTGTGTCTATATTTGCGATTCAACAAATGAGAAATATCTTTAGGGAAGCTTGAATTTTGGAAAATTTTATTTTTGAACCTGTTTATAATTCTGAAGAACTTGAATGAAAATTACTTATGTGATCGTATGATATTTTTGTTTGAACTGTAGATTTATGAAGTAGATGAAATATTTTACCATTATTTTCAACTGAAGATCCTCTAGCGAATCCTTCTAGATATAGAAATCCTATTCTAAATTCGTTGATTAATCAATATTATAAAACTCGTGATGATAATGTTCAGTCTCAAATTAATGTTTTATTGGCTCAGGATATGCCTGTGATATTTATTTGAAATACTTATGAGCCAATTCAAGTTCAAGAAAAGATTAAGGAATCTGTATTTTTAGATGAGGAATGAGAAGAAAAGGAAGTATATTCATATAAATGGAGATATGATGTTTATTCAAAATATTCTATAGTTCATTCGGTACGTTTAAATAAGGAAAAAGCACTTAGTGGAGAAGTATTCAAGGAATTCTTGTTGTCTAATTTATTTGTAGATTGAATTAGAAAATCATCTGATTATGCTTTAGTGGAAAGAGAAATCTGATCTAAAATCCCTTATTATATGTTTGATTATGCTTATTTATTAAGAAAATAGTAGATTTATTTATTAGAGAGTATTTTGATGTTCGATGGTATAGATCTTAGTCAAGTTATATATTATGCTTTTTCAGCGATAATTTTGCTAATTTCTATATGATTGCATGAATATGCTCATGCGTGGACTTCATATAAACTCTGAGATCCTACTCCTGTTTTGCAGTGAAGACTTACTCCAAATCCATTTAAGCATATAGATATAATCTGATTTGTTTCTGTTTTCTTGATTTGATTCTGATGGTGAAAGCCAGTTCAAATAAATCCTATCTATTATAAAAATCCTACTAGAGATGAAACTCTGACAGCTTTTGCATGACCAGCGATGAATCTTGTATTGGCATTCTTTTGAATGTTGATTATGATGATTTATGCTAAAATTTTTGGAATTTGAGTACAAGATTTGTTAGCTATGAATGGTGACTTAGTGATATTATTTTGGCAAATGTTTATAATTATGAATATTGCATTGGCTGTTTTTAATATGATTCCGCTTCCTCCATTAGATGGGTATCGTTTAATTAAGATTTTTTGGAAAAAATGAGCTCAATGGATGGAGAAAAATGTTATGTGGATTTCTATGGCTCTAATTGTATTAATAGTTTCAGGTTCACCAATAATTTGAAATTATATTTCAACAGTGAGTGATGTGATATATAGATTATTCTTTATGTTGTTTAGTTTAATCTTCTATTAATTTCTATCGAAGAATCAGTCTATTTCTTTTTTCTCTATTCTAACAAAGAATGGTCTTCCATGTTGACATACAAACATTCATGGAATTTTTTCAAATCAATTTTTTACTAATTCTTCCATCTGAGGGATGGAAAGTTTATTTCATGCTTTTATTGAAGTTTTACATGCTTTTGTTGCATAAACTCAATCCATTAGATGGTCGAATGTAATCTTTTCTAAATATAGTATATGATTGAATAATGACATGAAGTCGACAGGATTAGTCACAAATATATGTGGAATTGAATATATGATTACTACGTTTTCTCATAGCATTGATATATCAAATCAAAGCTGATTTAGTTCTTCAATTTTTTCTGGTAAATTTGGAATATTTGTTATTTCGTATTTTAGAGGTTGTAATAATGGTTCTGGATTTAAATTCTGTTCTTTTTTCATTGTTTCAAATGCGATTCTTTCTGCTAATGCATGTTGATCTATATAGTATAGGGCATCTTGTGATTCTATTATAATATAACTGTTCCATAGTTGTCATATTATTTTATATTCTCAAATTTCTTCATTGAAGAATATATTTGACCCACTTCATTCGTTTGATAAACTATTTAATCAGAATAATGATTGTGTAGAATTGTTTGTAATGTTTGTAGATTTTATTGCTTCATCAAAAAGCTTTACTTGTTCGGAGGTAGGAGAGTTTAACTGCTGATTCTCTCAAAAATCTGAAACTATTTGGTCGAGTAATTCAGAATTTTGTTTATTTGTTCAGTTATTTTGATTATAGTAAAATCTTTGGTTTGGACTTCCAAAACTATAATGTTGAGATTGATGTGAAATTTTATTCTGTCCTAAAGTCTCGGAGATAGTATTATATACTAATTGAAAAATTGCTTGGCTATCTGTGAATTTTACTTGAAGTTTACTTGGATGAACATTTACATCTACAATCTTTGGATCAACATCGAGCATTAAAATAGCAAATGGGTATTCTCATGGAGTAATCTGTCTAGAATATGCATCCATTAATGCTTTTTTGATAATTTTATCTTGAATGGGTCTTCAATTAACATAAATTTTGATGTTATCAGCTGATCCAAAGCGTAGGCTTGGATCTGAGACGATTCAATGGAAGTGGACAAAATCTGTCTTAGTGTCAAACTCTTTTAGATTCTTTTTCCGGTCTTGTTTGTATAAATCTGTAATTCTTCATATTAAATTCGTAGGTTTTAAATCAAAAATTATACGATTATTTCTTTTTAATGTCAAAAACTTGTCTACATGTCGAAGTGCGATATTAACGAAATAACTGTAACAGTAAAAATATTCGGTTTGAGCTGATTTTAGAAATTTTTGTCTAGCAGGTACATTAAAAAACAAATCTTCAACTTCGACAATAGTTCAATGTTCAAATCCTACTGCTAAATGGCTTGTGTTTATATCTCATCATTTTTTTTGTAGTTTCGTTCAGATTTGAGAATATTTTGTTTTTGTAATTACAGTAATTTTGCTTACTTCTGATATACTTGCTAAAGCTTCACCACGAAATCAATAGCTAGAGATATTGTATAAATCTTCATCAGTTTGAATCTTTGATGTTGCATATCTTTCTAGTAATAAATCCATATCTGAAAGTTCTATTCCAGTTCAGTCATCTTGTACTGATAGAAACGACTTTCATCAATCATTCACTGTGATTTCTATGTGCTGGGCCCCTGCATCAATTGAATTTTCAACTAATTCTTTCAATATACTAGATGGACGTTCAACTATTTCTCAGGCTTTTAGTCTATTTATTACATAATCGGGTAATTTATGTATACTCATATTTATCTTTATTAGATTAAAATTGTCGGAGTGAATTATATTAGAACTAAGCATAAAATCAACTGAAAATGTGTAGATTAGTATTTTTTAAAATTTTTGTTGCATTTTGTTATTGAATCAATATAAGAGAGCCGTTGAAATTATTTTGGATGGGAGTGTAGCTTAGTCGGTAGAGCAGATCCCTCTTAAGGATAAGGTCGTGGGTTCGAATCCCACCCCTCCCAAATTGCAATGTTAAATTATTCGGTAGTTGAGACTATCGTTTTTTTTAACTTGAAATATTTATTTTTAAATATTTTTCTGTTTTAGAAAAGGGAATGGAGTAACCATTCCCTATGTTTTAGTCGTAAATGCTATTACGTTCTCCAAACAACATCTCTGCGGTCTGGACTGGTAGATATAGCCAGAATTGGTACTCCGGTAGCATTTTCCAATGCTTCGAGGTAGTTGATGAGTTTCTTGGGAAGCGCGCCGTATTCGATGATGTCTTCCAGATTTTCTTTCCATCCTGGAAATGTCTGAAGTTGAGGTTTTATCTCTACATCATTGTATTCAAATGGAATTTCATCGGTGTACTCCCCGTTGATTTCATATTGTGTACACATCTTAACTTCATCGAAGTCGTCCATTACGTCAGGCTTGGTGATGAAAAGATGTGTTACTCCGTTGAGCATACATGCATATTTCAATGCCGGTATGTCAATCCATCCACAACGGCGTTTTCTGCCAGTCGTAGCTCCGAACTCATTGCCGAGCGCACAGAGTTTTTCGCCTGTTTTGTCGAATAACTCGGTTGGAAAAGGACCAGCACCTACACGGGTGCAATAAGCTTTTGTAATACCCATTACACGTCCTATTTTGGATGGTGCTATACCTAATCCCGAGCAAACGCCGGCTGTTACGGTGCTGGAGGATGTTACGAATGGATAGGTACCGAAATCGATGTCTAACATCGTACCCTGGGCACCTTCCGCGAGGATGTTCATTCCTTCATCGAGGCAATAGTTGAGGAAGTACTCACTGTTGACAAGTTCGAAATCTTTCAGGGTCTCAATTGAGACAAACCAACGGTTCTCATATTCTTCGAGAGATAAACCGTCGATGTTGAAATTTGTGATGTCAAACTTGAGTGATTGAGCTTTTTCTAGGTGTCGTTGTTTCAATGCTTCATAGCGTTCACGGAAGTCTTCTCTCATAATATCGCCAATTCGGAGTCCGTTACGGGCGATTTTGTCTGTGTAGGCAGGGCCAATGCCCTTAAGGGTAGAACCGATTTTTGATTTACCTTTTGCAATTTCGTTGGCGGCGTCCATCATTCGGTGAGTTGGTAGAATGAGATGGGCTTTCTTTGAAATGAAAAGGTTTTTGTGGGCGTTAACGCCTTTCTTGAATAGTTCGTCGACTTCCTGCTTGAAAATTACAGGCTCGATGAGAACACCGTTCCCGATGACATTAATTTTCTCTGTGTGAAAAATGCCGGAAGGAATGATGTGAAGAACGTGTTTCATGCCGTTAAATTCCAGTGTATGGCCAGCATTTGGGCCACCTTGAAAACGACATATAACATCATAGCTTGGGGTGATGGCGTCGACAAATTTTCCTTTGCCTTCATCTCCCCATTGGAGTCCTATGAGGACATCCACTTTTCCAGTTTTTTTAAAATTACTCATAATTGATTTTTTTATGGCGTTTATTTTTTTTGTTTATTTATTTTAGTAATATAAATAAAAAGTATAAGAAGTCAACACATATGCAAATGATATTGATAATCTAGGTATTATCTATATTTTTAGTGTTGTTGATCTGAAAAATTTTGTACAGTTTATATTTGCATAATTTTTTAATGAAAAAGCAAATGAAACTTAAGAAAACTATTGTTTTTTTTTGCATTTTTTTGTGTAAAAAATAACATACTCGTGTTAGTTTTCTCTTTTTTTATAAATTGATAGTAAATCTATGCAATTAAAAGGTAAAAAAATCCTCGTTTTAAGTACAGTTATTGTGTATTGTGTATCTTTTTTATTACAGAGTGGCTTTTCACTTTTGCAAACTCGAGCACAAGAAACTAATATTCCGCGTGTAAATGTAGTTGCTGTACTTGTAGATGATAAAATTTATAATCAGATTTCTGATGATTTAGAACGATATACTAAAAATTACGTTCAGCAACAATTGTTTGATACGAAAGCGTTAGTTATGCCTTTGAACTTAGATAATATTTCTGCATATGATATATATCGTATGATGGAAAATATTTATTTTGATTGATTGGAAAATGTAAATTCTTCGTTGATTTGATTAATAATGGTGTGAAATATTCCACTTCCTGTCGTAAATCAGAATTGATATGTTTTCCCTACTGTGTATCCGTACGTGGATTTTGAAAATCAAAAATATGTTCGAGATTCGGATTCTAATTATTTTATTTCTAATTGAAATGCTTGATGACAAGCTGAAATCCGACATTGATTGATAGATTATGGAGATGATATTCAGGCTTATTCAGATTTTTTCCAGAAGGTTAAAACTTATTCACAAAATCCTGATGGATTTATTTGAGATAGTATGTGGTATGAAGATTTTATTGCAAATAAGGAGTGATTCGTTGATGAATATTTTCAATATTATAAAAATAAGATTATGTTTGGAGAGGATCTTAGTTATCAAAGATATTCCCCATTAATGAGTAAAATTATGTGAAACTATTCACTTGATACATCTGTAGATATTTTGACAAATATTCAAAATTCTGCTGGGGTTGTGTTTTCATGAATGGATAGCGAAACTATAAATTCTCTTAAGAGTCAATGAGATTCAGTTCATACAACAAAAATTGTTGAGCAAGAAGTTAAGGATAGTTATTTAGCAGATTATAATGAGTTATTCTCAAAGATATGACTTTCTAGAATGAGAGAAAATATATTTGCTTGATGAAGATGGATAAAGAATTCTACTGATTCTTACTGACAAAAAATTCAAGTCGCAAATGCAGATAACAGTGCGTCTATGATTCAGTTAAAAGATACCTTATATTTATGAACCGATAATTTTCAGTGATTGATTGAAAATCTAAATGAATTGATGGAAAATATGGTTGATAAAAAAGTTGAGGATGAAAAATATAGTATGGATATTGTGTTGCCGGTTGAACTAGAAATTAGAACAGGGAAAAGAGCTTATATAAAGTGTTTTACTTTTGTTGATCGTTTTGAAAACTATTATTTTGGAAGGGATGCTCGTTATATTAATGACCCTAAAGATCTTTCAATTTACAGATGAACATATAGAAATCTCAAATCGTTAGACGGAGTGACTTATAATAGCTTGTTGAATTGATATAATCCACCAATAAGTCAGTATGAGAATACTAATTTTAGATTGAGATCTATATGAGCATCATATGATATTTTTTCTACACAGGTTGAATGAAATAGATGATATAATAGCTTTTTAGTGTCTGATGATCTTGATGAATTTGATGCTAATAAAGAAAGGGCATTGGATGAAGAAAAGACAAACTGCGTTCAAGGATTATGTACAGTTAGAAGAAAATATTGGCCTGTGAATAATTGTGGTAAGAATGATAATAAATGTGAAGATATTTATGAATTTTCTACTAGATGGTGGTGAGGGGCTTCTGCAATTAATGTAGAATCGTGAAGTGTTTCTAATTGAACATATAGATTGAGTGGGTATAAAGCAACAGATTCATGGAGACCAATATTTGATATGTGATGATTCCGTGCGTTATTGCCATGAAATGAAAGTATTCAATGATGGACTGTGTGAAGTTTGATTTGACCACAAAAGGCAGCAACTAGTTTTGAAGCTTATAGGAAGTATTCAAGTCCTACAGAAAGAGATTGATGGCAGCCACGTTTTTGGGGGTATATAATCTATAATAATCATATGCCTGATCAGCATATTTCATTCTCAAACCTTGATTATTGGGCATTGCCTTCAGCTGTATTGTATGGAGTTATGCGAAATGATTTAACGGGTTGGAATTTTTATCCTTCTTCGGAATCAGATAAAATGTTTACGGTTTATGGTAGATCTTTTGATGATTGTTGATCAAGTAGGAAGTATACTTATAAGTTTTTAAGTTCGATTATTAAACATGATAGTACTTCAGATTTAGAAATTAATTGAGTAGATTATGATAAGTATTGAGAAAATTGAGAAATCTGAAAAAATAATACTAAAATAATAGGGGCATATCAATCTGTTTTAAGTTCGATTACTTGAACATTGCAGGATTATTGAAATATTATTGATACATTATCTGGTAATAAGCAGATTATGCAAAGTTGGACTTGAATAAATCCTGATGAGATTAATAATGCTTTGTCTCAAATGAATGTAATAGCTGATTATGCTGAATCTGTTTTGTCTGATTTGTATGCTTGACTAAATTCTTTAGTCCTTGACGAGATTTTGGGAGCTTATGATTGAATAATCTCTGATTTGTGATGAGATATAGAATATTATTCATGATCTTATAATAGTACTCTTCCAAAAATACCATTGCTTCCTGATTGGATATCTGGAATAACATGAACAGCTGCTTCTATTAGGACTAACTGATTAAATTTAATTGATATGTATAATGCAGCAATTCAATCTATACAATTACAAATATCATTGTGGAATGTTTATGCAAATAATTGGAAAGTGCATGTAAGTGATGAATTGATAGATTCTATCTCGAATAAATTTAATAATGATATGTTTATTATTCATATTCCGGAAGAAGAAGTAACTGCTGATATGACAGATGAACAATTGAAAGAATTTAATAAATTAGGTTCTGATGAAAAAGCTGAAATGCTTACGATAGATTTTACTACTGTTGCTGATAGTTATAATGTTGATTTTCTGAATTCTTATACAGAAGTTGGTAATATCTTTTCAAATATTAAAAAAGATGATACGGTATGATTGGCTATCATTACTGGTGCATTGACTGATATTAATTTTGTACATTGGATATCAGATAATCATGTACAAATAAATACTTATGCTGAGCTTATTACTATGTATGCTAAATGGTCAATTGATAAAGGAATTGATGGTACTCGATTTAGTAATCATCAAGATATGCTTGAATGAGTCATTGTACATGAAGATTGAATGAATTTGTTGACAAGTGATAGACCAATAGATTCTCCTCGTTATATTAGTATGCAATCAATTGCATGAAATGAAATAAATTTGATTTATCCAGATCTATTTAAAGTAGAAGTATTTTGACAGTCTGGACAAAATAATGGGTTGGCTGTTCATAATTTGTTAACTAAACCACAAATTAAAGAAAATTTGATAAGATATTTGAGTTGAAAAGCTGATGAATATAATACAATTTTAATGACAGAGTATAATAATGCTCCTTCTGATAGTGGTATTTATTATAAGAGATTGAGTGGATTTAATGTTATGGCGACACCAAATAAAAATGTTCGTCCTTATAATTATTTTACGTATGATGAGTTTGTGGAGGCTTTATGATGAACATGAATGCTTGATGTGGTTGTGGATATATTGTATTATCAAAATCTTACAAATACGAAAAAGTTGAGTTCAGATAGTATTTCGAAGGATATTGATTTGATAAAAAAGAGCTTTAATATTAATGATAAGAGAGCTGAAGTATTGAAGGATTATTTAACGCAATGAAATGAACAGAGTAAAAATATTGCACTTGTGATTCCAACATATCAAATTTCTTGATATGAGGTCGCTTATGTGAATTCGAATTGAAAGGATTATATTATTTCTGATGAATGAGATAGTAGTGTTAAAGTGGTGTCTACATCGAATTCGTCAAATTCTGATGAAAACTGAAATAATCCGGCAAATAATCAAAACCAAGATGAGTGTAATATTCCATTAGATTGAGTATTGCCTTTAATTAAGTTAGATTGAACTTCTCCGTCTTCCCCTTGGTATCAGTGAGTTAAGTGTTGGCTTAAAAATTTGGATGTAAAAGTAAAAATAACTTTTGATAGTAGCGTTTGAGCTATTTTTGATAGGTGAATAACTTGATTCTTGAGTGATACTTTTGCGGAGCCTTTTACGTCTTGGCGAAGTAATGCTGAGTCTTGGTGAAATGAAGTGAAGGAATCTTATTCTAATCAGCAGATTACTGAAATGCAAATGGATGCAGAAAATCATAATCAGTCTGTTGTGGATTGAAGTGATTGAATTTCTAATGCATTTGCTACTTTTTCTGCAAATGTAAAAATTAGTAGTTCAAATCTTACTTTGTCAGATAATAATCCAGTTAGTGAGCTAAAAATTTCTTCTATTACAGATATTTGAAATGTTACTGTAGTATTTTCTAGTACGTGAGATGGATGTTTAAAAGTTGATGATGATAGCTTGTGTAGTTGAAATCTGGTTTCTAGAACTTTTAATCCTAAAACGAATCCATCAATATTCTATATTTCTTCTGCTGATCATATAGCATGATCGGTAGCTTTAGATTTAAAATTTCAGCTTGGATGAGATTATATTGAAAAAGTATATAAATATAAGGTAAGTCCTAGTGATTTGGATGTGGTTTATATTAATGCTGGTAGTGACAAAACTGTAGCAGGGATGGCAACTCCTATAGAAATAGTTGGTTATGATAAATACAATAATCGTGTTTCTCGATGATTGACTAATTATGATTTTATTGTATCAACTTGAGAATTGTCAAAAGATTGAGTATATCAAACTTGATTTACGACGAATGATTTTAGAGATTTGAAATTTTATTATCGTGCTCCAGCTTGAGCAGTTAATAATAGTGAGGCTTTAATTCAGATTAAAAGATCTAAGGATGCTACATGATATTTAGCAACTCATCGTCAAACAATTGTGCAGTGATTCCCTGAAATTTCTTTAGATGGATCCGTGGTCTTATCTGATAATGTAATAAGAACAGGTAAATCGATGAGATTAACTTCAAGTGAAAATATTTATAATGATTTATGAAAGCTTGATGTCTCAAAATTACATACAATGGTAATTAATGTAAAAGGTTTTGCATGAAATATTATAGATGTTAATAGCCAGATTAAAGTAACTTCTAAAAGATGATTGATTGTACTTGGACAAGTGTATAAAAATGCAGATTGAGAGGATGCATTTTATCAAACTTCAAAGAGTTATATGTCGGGAGGTGTTGCTACGGTATATTATTATCCGACGACAGTCGCTTGAGATGACATTATTACTATTAATATTCCATGATTAGAAAATCGTGTTATTGATTTGTCAGTATTGCCATCCACTTGGGTTAATACACAAATTTTATTGGAGAGTAATGTGCTTAATTTGTGAGATACAATGGATGTTGAAATCTTATTATCTGATAAGTGGTGAAATTTAGTTGATTGATTAAATAAATTACCATTGTTATATGATAGTGAACAATTAGAATTTATAGTAGATGGAGTAGTGGTTGAACCTGTTGTTTCTTCGTCTAATGGCTTAGCTACGGTATATAATGCAGGTTCTGGTTTGAGTTGAAGTTGATCATTAAGTTGAGGTAGTAATTGAATATTTGGTATTGGCGGAGGATTAGGAATTAAATGACTAAAATGAGGAGTGAATTTTGATGTGAACAATTGATATTCTAAAATTCAGATACATGGAATCTGAGCCTGATTATCCTATATCGCTTGAGGAAACTCTTATGCAGAAGTTACAGTAGATAAACACTTATTTCCGACTTCGTGATTGAATATTATGTATTTGAATTATTTTGGAGATGATTGGGGAAATCAGTGGTGATATTTTTCGAATAATAATAAGTATATTGAATGACTAATGAAAGATTCGAATAAAATTATAACAACAACAACGCAGTTGATTTCTGAAGAAAAAATAAAAAGAATAGTATGGAAAATTGATCCATGATTTAGAGTATGGAATCCTGATAATACGAGTACTTTGATGATATTAAAGGACGGGAAATTTAATATAAAAATCTGATGAATTACAAATATGGTATCAGATTTGCCTTCTCTTAATTGGATGTCCTTGAATGAAAGTACTATTGAATCTATTTTATGAAATTCAAATTCCTCTAAGAATAATTATGCATTTTTTGTTTCTAATAGTGATAATTATAGTATCTCAGATGGAATTTTATATAGTGGTGCTGAAAGTATCTGAAATATTTTGGATTGAGAAATATCGTTGTTGTTAACTCAGAATACTATATTTGGAGATAATGTTTGGAGTATTGTTGATAATTGAGTTAATTATTGAAGTTTAATTTTCCATTATCCTAGTTTTATCCCTGATTGATGAGAGTTTAGCATCCCATGATACCGTTATATAATTAATCCTACCTTTACAAGAGGGTCTACATTTAGTATGTTAAGTATTTGAATCTTTGATTCACAGAGTAGTTTTGAGCTTGATAGTAGCTATACTTCTATACAAGATTCTATTAATACTGATGAAAGTATAGGTTTCCAAGGTGATTTTAAAAATATTACTTTATTTGCAGAGTGAGAAATTGTTGGTGAAGCTACTAGAAAATTTGGATCAGAATTCGTAATAAATTTATGAGATCCATTATTGTCTAGAAAATCTAATAATGAAAATGTTTATGGAACAAATTATGATGGAGGTTTAGGTCAAGAAATTTATTCAGATTCGGAGAATGATATTTCTAGTACTCATGAAATTGATTTTAATAATGATGGATTGAAAGATCTATTGGTTGTGTATTTAGATTGAAGTATAAAATTATCTAAAAATTATGGTTCTAATCCAAATCTTAGAAATATGCAGGAAATAATGCGTATAGCTATACCTATTAAGGACGTATATGTTTGAGATGTAGATGGTAATAATTATGAAGATATAATATTGCGTACTCAGAATAATCAGATTAGAGTATATTTGAATCATGATGGAATATTTGATGTGGATTGAAATATTGCTTGTTTAAATTTGAATGTGTATGAATGAGAAGTGTCTGATACTCCAAGTGATTTATCATGACTATTCCAATTCTTTATCGAAGATATGGATATGGACAATATATTAGATTTTGTTACTTATGATTATAAGTGATATATTAAGATTTTTTATGGATGAACGACGAATTGATATTCAAATTATTTGAGTACTGAAAAATATGCTTGTGATACATGATGGTATGATAGACAAATATCTAACACTAAAATAGTAGCTGCATTTTGAGCGAATGTAACGTCGGAAAGAGTTTATGATGATAGTATGATTCGTCGAGTATGAATGGTAAAACCAGAAATTACAGTTTCAGAAAGTGAACTTTCAGATTTTTGAATAACTATTGATACTGGTAGTTTAGAATCAAAGATTACAGCTAAAGATAGGGATAATGATGTAAATATTACACCTTTGATTGATGAAGTTATGAATAATTTTGATGTAAATAAGGCTAGTGAACAGTATGTAAATAAAGCTCTGAAGTATCAGGAGGTTTCTTTATATGAAAATGAATTAGTATGATGAAGCTGACATATGTTTCCATTTGTTCCAATAAGTTATTTAACTCCAGATTCTGTTGGAGATAAGGCTGCAGTTTGGAAGAATTATTCGGTTAAAAATGGTGGATCGATATTAGCGGATGGTGATATTGTTACAGTTACTGTGACTATTCAAGCAAGACAGTCATTTGTGTGATCTTTCTGAGATATAATTCAATGACCATGGAAATTATATTTTGACGATGATAATATTTTTGAATGAATTGAATTTATTAGTAATCAGAAAAATGCAGTTGTAAAAAAAAGAGATGGAAATTTTGCTTATTTGATTGATAATATTTCATTGAATGCATGAGAAACAATGGTATTTAAGTATGATTTGGAGTATGCAGCTACACCTTTAAGGAAAATGGATATTTCATATAGAACTTTTTGGTCAGATGATGATTTGCCTGATATAAAGATGCAGCCTGTTGATTGATGTGCAAAGGATTTCGATGCTTTTGTAAACAGTGGATCGAGAGAATTTGAGAAACAAACAATTTTGTTGCAAGACATGATTGATAGTGTTTATGAAGATATGGGGAATGATGTAGAAGACCCATCTGAACAAGTATCATGAATCTGATCAGATGTTAGTAAAATTCCATGAATTGTGCCTAATAGTATTCATCGTGAGAGTTTGCTATGATGAATTATGCCGTTTGATGGTGAGTTGAATGGAGCAAGTATAGTAAATAGTTTATTCTCGGAATGATGAATAAGTTTGAATTTAGATATATCATTACTTGATGATGTGGCCGAAAAAGTTACTAATGCAATTGATGATTTAGCAAAGTGAATGTGTAATGGTTTTTCATTTGGATGATCAAATAATTGTCAATGATTGCCTGTGCCATTTAATCAAGCATTCTTAGCTCCAGGTAAATATAATTTGTTCGGATGTATTGATTTACCTTTATGAAAATTAGAAGATTGAGTGCCAATATTTAATTTCCCGGGAACTTTGATAGTTCCACCTGTTTGACCAATGATGTTTCCGTGGTGACAGGAATGAGATGCTGGAGATGAATTCTTATGGGCGCCTTGATGAACTTATCCTTCATTTATAAGAATTTATGCAGCTCCTACTTTGACTTTGCAACTTTGAATTGCAATTTGTATGTCTCCAGAGAAGATTTTTAGTCATATTCCTTCTCCGATATCTGATATATGAGGTAATTGTATAGTGTTTGCAATTAAGCCGCAATGTAAGAAAAAAGAGAATAAAAATCAAGATAATCCTGTTGAAACTTATTCTCCGATTGTTGAAGAAATTAGAGATAGTGGTCCATGTCAATTATCTCAAAAATGACCTATGGTTACGAAGAGATGATATCGTTCATCTGCGATTGATTTATATTCATATTCAGTGGGTTCTTCGAACTCATCTACACCATCTTTTAATAGTTGAAGACCGTTATCTAATTGGGCAAATGGTTTTGCATCAAATCGATCTAGTTTTAGCGCCGGAGAAACTATGTGAACTGTCACTCCAAATGGTAATTGATGAGTAAATAATTGACCGGAGTTTGATGTAGATTATTTATGAATAATTAGTTTAGAGACTAATGCATCAGTTGGTTATTTCGATGAATCATGAGAGCCTAATTCTATGAGTGCTAAAAATTCTATTATGATTTGAAATGTAGATATACTTTGATGAGATTTTAGTATAAATAAAATTAGGTGATGAATCCAACAGTGATTGAGAAAGGCAATAATTGATAAGTGGTTAGACCCTCAAATTAGATATATAGTTAATCAGTTGACCAAAATGCATATTACGGTGAAACTACCTAATTTTGATTCATTGATATCTAGTGAGAAGGCAGCTTGGTGAAGTATTGTGAATGATTTTTGAAGTATGATGAATGATGATTTTGAGGATGTTAAAAAATACGCGTCTGGTATGGCTAATGCATGAAAGAAACAGTCTTGAGATACATTTTCTAAGTGGTCTGAAAGAACTTCAAATTCCATGAGAGATTTTAATGCTTCTATTTCTAATCCATTTGAATCACTGGCTAGTTTAATGAATCAGAGTGAGATATTTAATATTTCAACTGAGACTTTGACTGTAAAAGTTCCTATGATTTATCCTGAGGATATATCATCTTATTGAATTTATTTACAGCAATGGGCTGATTCAAATACACAGATTATTGAGGATTGGAGAAATGCAATTGAGGCATTCTCGGGTTCATGTGCTAAAGAGTCAAATCAAACAAAGAAAGAAAAATGTTATGAAGATGCAAAAAGGGCACTTGCTTCTTTAGTGGAATTTGAATCATGAGATTGGGAAAAGATGTTGAATCAGATTTATGTAGATTTGCAAATTCTTCAGGAATATAGGAATTTCCCTTTTGAAATGTATGAACGAATCCATGTGATAGATAGATATATGTCTGAAATTATGTCATTGATTAGTAATACGGTTGGATATTTATCATATCGAATGGTAGCTAATGAAGAAAGATTTGTTTGATATGTAGATGCAATTATATTGATAATTGATATTATAAAGACATATCAGATGATAATTGATTTTTCAATAGAATGGTGACAGAGCTGTGGTAATTGTAGTGAGGATACGTATGATCAGTATTCTTGTAAACTTTCTATATTATGTGATTTAATTCAGATACCTGTAATTCAGATTCCAAACTTTAAAATACCAAATATCACACTTGATTTGTCGAATATAGATTTGTGATTGAATATAATCTTGCCTAAATTTAATTTTCAACCTATAAAAATTGAATTGCCAGAGATACCAAATTTACCAGAGCCTCCATCAGTTTGAATAGATATAAAATTATTTGATTTACCAGATATTCCTCAATTACCAGAACCTCCTGATTTACCTGAATTACCTTCGTTTATACCTCAGATTGAAATAGAATTACCTATGTTGCCTCCTGCTCCAGAATTGCCAAGAATTCCTAATACAATAGAAGTAGCTATTGATACAGCAAAATATATATGAAAGATTTATTGTATAGTTAAATCAAGTTTTGGATTAGTATGAGAGAAAGCAACAAAAGCGAAAATTGAACAAATAACGGAGAGAACATATGAAGTTAAATGGATTGATACGATAATGAATTTTACTAATTTGATGGAAGCTCCTATAAAAAATTATTGAGTTGATTATGAGATATCATCATATGTAAATTTGCAATTCAATTTCAATGATTTTTATAATTTTATGGATACGGTTACAAAACAAATTAATAACTTGAGTACAGCTGTTCAATCGTGATTCCAGTATGCTAGTAGTAAAATGCAAGATGCTAATAATGATTTACAAGGTGTGATAGATTGAGTTGATGGTGCGAATGTAAATGTTAATATGAATGTTAATACAAATCTGGGATATGTTTGAGAAACAAGTGATGATATCGATTATGTAGATTATGTTAACGCTAAGGGTAGATTAAAGGAAGTATTGTCATATTTTAAGAAAAATACAGATAACTCAAGATTTGAGGATACATTTAATTCTTCTATTAAAAAAATTGAAAATCAAATTAATACTCCAAGTAAAATTGAAGCGAATTTGGTATGAATACAGAATGTGGAAAATGAAATTATGAATTATTTAAAAGATACGAATACTGAATATAGTCAGCTCGCAGACTTGATTAATAATGATTATGAGTGATTCTTGGCTATGGTTGATAATCAAAATAAAGGTGATACAATAACTGTTTGAGAGTCAGAAAAATTACTTACATTTAATGTTCAGCTATTTAATATGGATGGATCTACAAAGGAAACACTCATGAATTTGAAAGATCAAAATCCATATGTAGATTTACTTGATAATAAGAAAGAAATAGTTGATTGATATTGGAATGCTATCATCACAAATACGCCTGATAGTTTATGATTGAGTCAGTCGCAATATCTAGTATTAAGAGATAATATTTGAAGCATGAAAAAACAGGTTGCTACTATGTATTCTCTAGTAAGACCAGTTCAGTCAACTTCTTTATTGGCTAAAGATACAAGTACAGCTGTACAAAAGACAATGGTTGCTGCAAATTGAGGCTCACTTTGATGAAGTACTGAAGCATGAATTACAGTAGATCCGCAGGCATTTACTCAGTGAATTTATGAGGAGATAACTTCGTGAACTGGTGCATGAGAACGTTTAGTGAAGGTTGTTTATTCTGATTCTTTTGCAGAAAATATATGAAAGAAATATTATGCAACAAATCATTTACAAAATCATGATATTATACTTCGAACAGATAATGCAGTTTATAAGAAATGTATGAATCAAAGTTGTTCTGATTGATGAAATCATTTTAATTGATATTATATGCATCGTATAGAAAATATACCTTATGAGGAAACTTGGATTTCATTTGATAGTGAGACGAAGCTTAAAATTGCAGATAAAAAAGAAGAAGTTAAAAATTTTAAAGTGGATGGTCAGACTTATGATGATTTAACTTTCTCTTGGTTACTAGATGATGTGGATGCTTATTTGATAAAACTCGTAGAAAGGGTTGATTATAGCTATGAAAAAGCTGATTATACTGATAATTCTGTGAGAGTTCGTTATGTACTTGCTGTTCCAAAATGAATAGATTTAGGAACATTATATAAAAATGACATAAAGCTTGAACTTTTGAATAATAGGATTGATTTAATTAAAGATATATATTCATGAGATTTGGTAGAAATTGTTGAGTATGATGTTCATAAACTTTGAGATGTGACGATTTCTAATATAGAAAGAAAGTGGTATTATATTCGTATTGCAGCACTAGAGCTTAATTGAGATACTTATAATATATCATCTCCGTGGTCAAATCAGATTGTTGCATGAAGACAAATTGTATGAGATGATTTATCTCCTACTTGAAAAGCTGAACTTTATAGACCTACTACTTCAGAAGTAGTAAGTGAGTGAAATGATTTAAAATGATATGTTTGAACAAGGTATAAATTGAATGTAAATTGGGATGATAATGTGGCATTGTCTTATATTAATATTTCTAAAGATGGAAATATTTTGAGTGAAAAATATACATCAGAGATGGAAGATACTGTAAGCGTTGATATTAGTATGCATACTCAAGAAACGGATGAAATATTTTATAGTGTTTGAATTGATCAATTTGGAAATAAAACTGAAAAGGTTATAACAGTTACGTATAATGTTCCTGGTATAAGCATAATTGATGTTTCTGAAAATTCAGACTGAGAAACTGCATCTGTAGTGGCTGAGTTATCTCAGGATGTAGATCAATGAAATGTTTCGTTCCAAAGAAGAAGGTGAAATGTTCGAAAAACTATGAAAAGAAAAGATATGGAATATGCTGATGTGGCTGTATGACCGAGAGAAACAATTGTTAAATGAGGTCCGTATACTATGTGAAATGATATAGCTATGTATGATAAAAATGATGAATTAATGGCTTTGATTAATCCAAAAACTGCAGAAATAAAGATTCAATCTGGATATCAGGATTTTATGGATGTGAAAGTTATAGTTCAAAATAGTGCTGTTCTTCAATTATATAATAGAAAAACTAATAATATTGTGTTTTCTATAGCACTTCCAATGGAAAAATTAATAAAAATTGAAGCGGATGGATATACGGTTAAAGATTTATCTAATGATGGTTGAATGTGAATGTTTAATTGATGAAAAGCGGTTTATAGAGATTGAGAAAATGTATTATTTATTTCTCCAACTGGACATTTGTATAGTGAACTTGCACTTGAGTGAACTTATGATTATGATAGAGAACTTCAAACAATAGTGTTAACAGTATATCAGCTTTCAGATTTGCAAAAAAAGAATCCGATAAAAGTGCGACTTAGGGTACAACCTTTCGTTGCATTATAATGTGAAAAAAATGTTAATAAAAATGTTAAAAACGTAATTCAGAACTAGATTTTCTCTTGTAATGGGTTACGTTTTTATTATATTCTTAATCAGAATTTATTTTGTATTTTTAGAATATGGTTATAGATTATAATTTGCCCCCACATAATATCGAAGCAGAAAAGTGAGTGATTTCTTGAGCTTTAATGGATAATGAAACTGTTTGGATTTTTGAGTGAGATGGGATTACTTCCAAGGATTTTTATCAAAAAGAGCATGGTATGATTTATGAAGCTATTGCTCAGCTTTGGAACGATAAGAAAACTATTGATGTGGTAACAGTTTCTGATCAATTATCTAAAAATGGAAATTTGGAAAGTGTTTGATGAATTGATTATCTTTATGAGCTTTCAGCTTTTTTAATTTCTACTTCCCCTTGTGTTGAATATAGTAAAATAGTGAAGGAAAAATCTTTATTAAGGCAGGTGCTTAAAGTTTGTCAGCAGATTACTTGAGATGCATATGAACAGAAAGATACTGTAGAAATTTTTGATAGTATTGAGAAGAGAATTTATGACCTTACTCAAAATCAAATTTGAGATAATATTTTAAGTATAGAGGAAATCTTGAAGGGTAGGGTAGAAGATTATATGGATATTGTGGATCATCCAGAAAACTTTAATGCAAATAAAGTAAATTCTGGATATAGTCAGATAGATGAAATGCTTACTGGATTTAAGCCAGGGGAGTTGATTATTCTTGCAGCTAGACCTTCAATGTGAAAGACAGCATTTGCTTTAAATGTACTAGCAAATATTGCATTAGATCAAAAAAAATCTGTTGCAATGCTTTCACTAGAAATGAGTAAGGAGTCTATTGTAGATAGAATTATGTCTGAAGTTTCAAGAGTACCTATGTATAAAATTTCAAAATGAAATTTGGATAATGCTGATTTTGCACAGATGGGAGAGGCTATGGAAAAACTTTCAACTGCTAAAATTTTTATAGATGATAAAGCTTGAATTACGGTTCCTATGCTAAAATCTAAACTAAGAAAATTGAAAATAGAGGAAAAACAGTTGGATCTGGTGATTATAGATTATTTACAGTTAATGCATTCAACTGTATTTCAAAACAATAGAGTACAAGAAATCTCTGAAATTTCTCGTGGATTGAAAGAATTGGCAAAAGAGTTGAAAGTGCCTATTTTAGCGTTATCTCAGCTTTCACGTGCGGTTGAATCAAGAGTAGATAAGAAACCTCAACTTTCTGATTTGAGAGAATCTTGATCTATTGAGCAGGATGCTGATGCAGTTTTAATGCTTCATAGGGAAGAGTATTATGATCCTGATACAGATAGAAAATGAGCAACAGATGTGTGTATTAGAAAAAATAGAAATGGAGCAGTTTGAGAAGTTGAATTACATTTCGAGAAAGAGATTATGAAATTTGTGGAAAAAAAGAAAACTGAAAAACAGTGAGATGGTACATATTAATTAGAAAAACCTTTTTTATGTTTAGACAGATGTAGACAATATATGTTTGTTTAAATTTTGTTTGAATATGGATTTATAATAATTATAATACGATTCGTTGATTTATTAGAGATTTTCCCTTGTATGTCAGAAATATCAGATTCAATAATTACAGAATATAATAAAAATCCAGTTCATTTTTATGAAATGAAGGATTTTGATGTCTCTCGTCATGAGTGAAATTTTATTTGTTGAGATGATATTACTGTTTATTTAAAATTTAGTGATAATGTAGTAGAGGAGTTTAGTTTTTCGTGAAATCCATGACAGGTGAGTACAGCTTCGTGTAGTTTGTTAGCAGAAATGATAGAGTGAAAAACTATAGATGAAGTGATGACTCGATGATATGAAACTTTCGTTGAACAATGACTAGAAGTTCTACCAAGGAGAAGAAGGGCAGTTGTGATTTGACTTTTATGAGTTAGAAATGCAATCCATGAGCGAAGAAAAGATAAGAAAACGGATTCTGATCAAATTTTAGTAGAAGAGTTTGAGGATGTTTTAGAAGATTAAATTTTATTATTTATTATTAAAATGGCTAAGTACTCGGTTTCTCAAATCCAAGTTTATGTTCAGTGTCCTTTGAAATATCGTTATCGTTACGTGGATAAAATTCCAACACAAGAATTTGTAGAATCTACTGATACTTTATTATGAAGCCTAGTTCATGAGTCATTACAGAATTTATACAATAATATAAATATTTTTAAAATTCCTACAAAAGAAGAATTTATTGCAGATTATTATGAACTGCGAGCAAAAAAAGAAAAAGAAACTGCTGAAAATTGATGAGAAATTCTGAATCATCATTCAGATTTAACGATTGATGATTTTAAACGTAGATGAGAAGCTTATCTTTCAAAATATTATGATAAGCATTCTCCATTTAAGGATTTGCAGGTTGTAAGTACGGAAAAATTAATTTCTTTTCAGTTGAGTGAATGAATAAATTTTCAATGATATATAGATAGACTTGATAAATCATGAGATGCATTCATCATAAATGACTATAAAACTGGTAAAAATTTACCAACTGAAGATGAAAAGAATCAATATGTAGAACAGTTAACTTTGTATTGATTATGAATACAACAAAAATATCCAAAGTACTTTAGAAACCTAAAGGCAAGACTCTATTTTTTACATTTTGATATTGAAGATGAATGGGATATTACTCAAGAAAATTTGAATGAAATTAAAAATAAATATTTGACTATAATTAATGAGATTGAACAGAATAAAGTGCAGTATGCTATGTGAAGTAAAAAAGTATTTGAAGCAAATCAATCTCCACTCTGTTCATGGTGTGATTATCAATCGATTTGTCCATTATTTTCTGCGATAAATACTGATGATGAAGTGGAATGAGAATTATCTGATAAAAGTATTACGGCTTTAGTTGATGAGTTTATAGAAATTAGCGATAAGATTTCAGAATTGGAAAAAGAAAAAGAATGATTAAAATGAATATTCCAAAAATATGTGCTTAAAAAAGATCCTAATGATGAAAAATCTGATTATGTTCTCTGTGGGACTAATCAGAATTTGAAAATTACAAAATCTCCTAAGATGAATGTCGTGGATAAGGAAAGATTTTTGAAAAAAATTAAAGATTTATGATTGTTCGATGAATATGCAGATATTTCACGACAAAATGTAAATAATTTGTTCTTAAAATCGGGTAAAGTTAAATTGAGTGATTTTATATGAGCAGTTGAACAAGATATAACTTTTTCTATAAGAAAACAGAATAAAAAATAATAAGGTATTATCATTTCTTTAAATATCGCTTGAAATGAGTAGACAAAAGAGTATATTCTTGTCTAGTTTTATTTTGTACAACAAATTATGAAAATTATTAAAAATCTGATTGCTAATATAGTTATTTGTGGAGCTCTTTTGTTTGTTTTTGATCGATATTCTTTTTGAATAAAAATTGATTTTGCAAATCCAGAGATGTGAAGTTCTATAATCACATTAGTTTCAACTTTTTTAATTCTATGATTTGTATTTCGAGTATTTAATTCACCAATTAAACGAATATTAAAAACTTTGTCATGTCCTGTCAACTTCTTAACGTTATGATTGGCTTCAATAGCGATTAATGTGTTGGTGTTTTATTTATTCAGTTATGCTGTGAATAATTATATGGATTTATGAGTGACTGTTCAATTGTGAGCAATCTGGCAAACATTGATATTGTCTGTAATTATGTGACTTTGAATAACTGTGTTAACAAAAATTTTATAAAAGTTATATTTTTATTTCGATTTGTATTTACATGAAACGTTATACTGTAACCAGAAACCAAGCTGCAAATTTGTTGTGAGTGTCTACTAGAACTATTGATAGATATGTTAAGTCTGGTAAATTATCATACAAGAAAATTGCAAATAAAGTAATTTTGAATGAGGAAGAACTTAGCATTCTTCAAAAAGAGTTTTCATCTTTGCGTCAAGAAGTATCTACAGAATTGATTTGAGATAATAGTAATTCTTTGTCTGTAAAGCCTGTCTCTGATATGGCTACATTAGATCAAAAACTTGATAAATTTTATCTGATTTTTCAAGAAAAAGATAAGCAGATTGAAGAAAAAAATAAGATTATTTTCTTATTGCAACAGAGAATAGGGGAATTGGAAGCAAAAATTAAAACAATGATTGCTTTGCCAGATTATAATAAGGAGAAACAGCAGGCAATTGAAGAAAAGAAGGCTTTGGAAGAAAAATTAGCAAGACTTACTTCGAAGGTTAAGGAACAAGAGACTAAAACGTATGTTGTTATAGTTTTTGCAATAATATTTGTGATAGTTGCATCATATTTTTACATTAAAAATGTTCAATAGTTTATAATAAAATATTTTTTATTTTAAATAAACTGTTTTATGATAACTGCAAAAGCTTCAGATTTTTTGGATCAGATTGTAGAAGTTGAAATTGATAGATCATTATGATCACAGCATCCAAAACATTGATTTTTTTATCCAGTGAATTATGGATTTATTCCATGAACTGTTAGTTGAGATTGAGAGGAACTAGATGCTTATGTGTTATGAGTTTTTGAACCAGTAAAGACTTTTACTGGAAAAGTGATTGCCTATATTCATAGGACAAATGACGATGATGATAAATTAATTGTGGTGCCAGAATGAGTAAATTACTCTGATGATGCAATTAGAGCTTTGACTCAGTTTCAAGAAAGATTTTTTGAATCTGAAATAGTGAGGTAAAATAATCCAGATTTTTATATATTTAAAACAAGAAATCTGTGTCGACTCGATACCTTTTTGGATTGCTTGGATCTATGTAAACATCGACAAAATCTCATAAGGTTACTTTATTCTCATCAATTTGCCAATAAGTAGGAATGTATCAATCTGATGCGATTTTTTTATCTACTTCGAGATTTCATAATTGTTTTCCTTTTGCTATTTTTGAGATTAATAATGAATTCTCTATTTCATATTCTTTTTCAGCTATTAGTTTGTCAATTTTTTTTAAGAGAGCATTTTTTTGTCTTTCTTGTTCATCAAAAGTAAATCAATATTTTGCGTATAATAACTCCAATTCTGGTATGGATGTTCATAATAATAGTCATTTTGTGCTTCCATTAGAAATATATCTCATTTCTCAATCTTCTGCTTCAATATAATATATATAAATTTTACTTCAATAATTTTTATTAATTTTTGTTTTTCATATTGATGTAACTTTTACTTTTTTAACGATTCATCATCAGTTATATTTAATGTCTTTAATTCTTTTGATTTTTATAGCTTCTTTCAATAAAAATATTCAGTATATTATGAGTATTGCAAAAAAGATACTTACTGCTACAAAATCTTCTTCAAATTCTCAGTTTTTATAATCCAAATACATGGGTATAATTGCTATTATTGGTATGATGATATATGCAATTGGTATAAATACTCAAAATTTTATGGGGATTGGTAATCAGAAGTTTCATTTTTTTATTATATAGAAAGGAGAGTCAAACATAATTTTATTACGAATAAATTATGAGATTATTATAATCAAAAAAATAAATATTTCAAATTTGTAAGCGGATTTACATGCTTATTCTTATTTATTTTCAATTCTGCTGACTAATTCAATTCTCAAACTCAATTAGTCTAACTTGACTTTTTACTATTAAATACATATATATATTTATATATAAAAATAAAAAATAAAAATTAATATGAAGAAAAAATTTTACGCAGTTAGAAATCCACAGTTTTTGTCGGATATCTTCATTTTTTCTGAGAGGGTTATATGTAGCAAAACTA
>Ga0247608_10001650_pt1 | contig 30171 bp, 16 predicted proteins | sample 176DNAGHGlowgp2_FD_193490 | JGI IMG/M metagenome (GOLD analysis project Ga0247608, IMG submission 193490) | Sheep rumen microbial communities from Palmerston North, Manawatu-Wanganui, New Zealand - 1766 DNA GHGlow gp2 | ecosystem: Host-associated > Mammals > Digestive system > Stomach > Rumen ...
CTTGGGCAACGCAGTTCATCGCCTTGCAGAAGGGAATGGTGACTTGCTCGTTCTTGCCACGGTATTGGTATTGCCACGGGGTGACCAGCAGCAGCTGGCCTTTTGCACATTGGTCGATGCGTTCTGTTGAAGGGTGGTAACGCTCGGGAAAGCCGTTGTCAGTGACGATAATCACGGGGAAACCGTGACTCACGGCCTCGTTCATGATTTCCTGTTCGCCAGAGGCGATGCGTGGTGACACGAGAATGGCTCCATGGGCGGCTTCTGCCAAACAGCGGGCCTTCTGTTCGATGAGGCGTACGCTGTCCATGCGGTGGCAGATAACGGGCAGCAAGCGGCGGTCAAGCAGCTGGCGGTCGCCGTAGGTGTCAAGGGCTACCTTTCCTTCTGCGAGGAGCAGGCGGCACTCGATGGCAGCGAGGGCTTCTGGCGTAGCATGTTTTGGCAGGCATTGGCGCTGCAAAAAGCCACGAAGGGCTGATGGCGTCAAAGCCGTGATGTAACCTGTGCGGGAAGCCGTCAGCGATGTACGCTGGCTGCTACGCAGCAGGCGGCTTCGTGGGTTGCCCTTGATATAGGCACGCTGTGTGGCCAGCTGTTCGGGGGTAATGGGCTGCACGTCACAATAGCCATAGGCGAAGAGTGGGCGGCGGCCAGTGGTGCCGTCAGAGGGCGCGCGCTTTTCTTCTCTGGCGGGAGAACCGCCAGAAACCCGATTGGCGGGGGAACCGCCAGAATGCTGACAAGCGGGGGAACCGCCAGAAACCCGACAAACGGGAGAACCGCCAGAATGCTGACTGGTGTCCGACGGTTCACCCGTCGGAATATTCTGGCCCGTCATGGACCAATAGCGGCGATTGCAGCCTTTCTTGAAACCGGCTATCACTTGCCCCAGATGGGTGGAACGGCCATTGCTGCTGACGATAGGCGCCGTTACATGCAGAAGGACGTGCAGGTGTTCTGGCATGATGACAAACGTATCGACGGTAATCATGCGGTAGTGACCGGTTATGCTGGTTAGCAGTTCTTCGCGTACCATTTGTCCTACCGGGGTCATTGCCACATGCGGACTGCCTTGGCTGTCATCCGGCAGTTCCAAGGAACCTTGTATTTGTCCTAAGGGCTGACCCATACCTTCTGCCACATGAATAGTAATGTGGTAGATGCCAGGCAGTGCATAGTTATGGGTAGCCATGCGGCGCTGCATGTTGTGGCTGGTAGGGCGTTGTTCGTTCATTTCTTTCTTTTTTTCAGCGGGGGAACCGCTGAACACACTTATTTCACTGCGAGTTTCTTTTGGTAGTGGCCACCGGCAGCATGGATGATGTAAACGCCGCTGGAGCGGACGGGAGTCTCGATGGTCTCACCGGGCTGGATGGTGAACGAGGCGACGGTCTGGCCGCTCGTATTGACAATGTGCACGTCAGCCTCCTGGCGGAGCGACGAGGTGACACCGAGGCGACGGTGCTTGGTGAAGAACGTCAGACCACCCTGTCCGACATTACCCTGCGACGGGTCGCGCTCGTCGCCGATGGCAAACTGTGAGTCGTCGTTGTCGAAGATGATGCTGCGTGTCATATTGTCCTTCGGGGCAGGAGTTGCCGGCGTGCCCTTAATGAAGAACGAGCGGAAGGGTACCAGCGGGGTGGGGGCCGTCTTCTTGTCGAAGGCATTGCCATTGTTGTTCATCAGATAACCTTCATTTGCAGCCACCTCCTTGTTCAGGTAGTTGGGCACGAAGGTATAGCCTTCATTCGTCACAGCGCCAGCAGCTATCTCGTCATCGCTGACAAGGATGGTGATGGCTGGCTCGGAGGCGAAGGTGATGACCTGCTGGTGGAGCTTGGCGGGTGTCGTCGGAGCAGTATGCTGTGGGATGAACGTGCCGCTGAGGTCGAACTCGTAATAGGTGGCACCCGGGAATCCTACGATGTATGGCGTGCCGTTGGCCAGCAACGGGTACTGGGCGTATTCGCGCTGACTGTCGTAGTACGTCTGGTAGCTGTCGAGGTTGGCGTCCTGTTGGGTGTTGGCACTATAGTAGTAGTCCCACAGGAAGGTGTTGGTGGCCGTTTTGGTATTGCCCGAAGCCAACGGGTAGTTGAAGGCCGCTACATAGACATCGGGTTCACTACTGTTCTTCTGGGCCTTGCCGGTAAACTCGCGCAGCCAGTATTCGTGACCAATCTTCACACCGTCGGTCTCGGCAGTGCGGCTGCCACTGTAGAAGTGGGTAATCTCACCTTTGTCCTGCGTAGTAACCAGTTCGGCAGAGAACGGCAGACTCACCGTCTCCCAGCCCTTCACCAAGTCGACATAGCGGTCGGGGGTGCGCTGGTACCACATGCGCTTGCCGTTGCCCATCTTGTAGCTGATTGGTGCATTGAAGTCGTTGCGGTCTACCAGCAGGTGGTCATTGGTGGTTGTAAACAGGCTACCGGACTGCTGCACCCAGTGTCCCTTGATACCACCGGTTTCAGCCATGTCGACGGTACGGTATTTGCTGTCGGTCTCAGCATAGTCGGGTTCAGTCAGCACATTACCCACCACCGTATTGGTGGCAGCACTTGCCGGTGCGGTGGTACCGGTGTATACCAGAAGGTTGCGTGTGAGGTCCACATTGCGGAATCCCGTCAGACCATTGTCGTCAAGCAGGGGCGGGAAGAAGTGACCGTTGGTCTGGACACCTTCCTTATATCCATTCGACACATCGTTGTAACCCGTGAAGTCGATGGCTGTCATGCCCTGATAGGCCGTCACGCTGGCATCGTCCTTCTTGGTCTTGGCGAAGATGGCATACGGGTTGAAGTGAGCCACCTGCATGTCCTTGTTCTGGAAGTAAGCGGGAGCGCGATAGACGCGGTTGCCCAAGGCTGAGCTTACCACACGACCGTCCGTCTTGTTGATGGGCGAGGGCACTGCCTGATGGTCGACACCATCCTGATGACCGTAGTTCAGCGTCTGACCGAAGAAGATGTAGTCGTCGGGCCAGATGGGGGAGTATTCTGTCTTACTGGTTTCCTCGTTGAGGTGCTGGCGCACGTCGGTATTGTCGGGGATAGTACCGTTGGCATAGACGAAGTCTCCGTCGCGGTAGCGGTCTTCCACATAGACGAAGTCCTGGAAGCTGTTGCTATAGTTGCCGTCCGTCAGCTGAAGTTCGGCATTGCCTTGAGCATTGGTACCGTCCTTATAATATTTATAGGTATAAGGTGTGGTTCCCACTGCTGACGTGTTGTTGTCGAAGTAGCGCTTGTAGAGGTAGTAGCCGTTCAGGTCGTAAGCCACCTCACCATTGAAGAACGCCTTGGCAGGCAGTTTGCGGGCATTGCCTGACGTGTAGGCATTGTTGTCGGGATAGTAGCAGTTGAAGACCTGTGTGCCGCTACCCGTGGGGTTGCCGAATACAGCCTTTACGCCTGACAGTGGTGTGCCGGTGGTCTGTACCCAACAGTTGGCCACATATCCTTCGCCCGTGTCGGCTATACCACCGGAGGTGAACGAGCCCATGACACCAAGGTTATAGACGCTGCCTTCACAGAGATTGCCGAACAGCGAGTTCTTCAGTCCCTTGATGTAGTGACCGTCACCGTGCAGCACGCCATTGAAGCATTCGCCACTGTTACCGGCAATAGGTTCCCAGGTGGAGGCACCGGACGCTGTGCTGTAGTCAATGTTGGTACGCATGATGAATTCCATCTCCTTGCCGCCCGTTACATCAAGTCCGGAACCGGCTGTACCTATCGGACTATGTCCCGCAGGCCCGTGGCCGTTACTGAGGTTAATGAGGTCTTTGAACAGGTCAAGACCATTCGTGCCGTCGGCACTGTAGTCGTTGATATAAATCTTGGAAGCACGGTCAATGTCGGGATGGTCGATGTACATGTGGTGCTCTTTATTCTCCTCAGACATGACATCAGCCAGGTCGTGATAGTTGGCCACCGATAACTGAACGGCATTAGAGTACGTCTTGCCTAAATAGGTTGACGCATAGTATGCCACCCAGTAGCCGTTCTGATACCAGTACAGCGGTGTGGTGCTGTTGATATAGGGCTGTCCGTTCTGATGGCTCTCGGCATCGCTCTCGTTGGTGAATATCTCCCAACCGGAACTGGTAATCTTCCAGGCTCCCTCTGACACTCTCGGTAAGGTGAGGCCGATAGTGGTGCCGGGCAGCACGGTAGAGGGTTTCTGCAGTTCGTCAATTTCGGGAACGCCACTTTCAAATTGGATATGTATGTTCAGGATGTGGCGTTCGCTGACAGGCGTGATGTTATGACCCGACTCGTCACTCTCCTGGTATTCGTACAGGTAGATGACGGTGATGATCTTTTCACGTTTGAGGCTCAGGATGTCGGACTCGCTGCTGACATAGAGCGTAGAGGTCTCAATAGGTGCGGCACCATGAATGATGAAGTTCGTCTGCTTGTTTGGCAGATTGTTGAAGCTGGACTCATTGATGAGTACCGTGCGGGGTACGCTATCTCCCACTGCATACTCCTTTGGCGGATTCGTAATGCCGAGATTCCGGAATCCATGGCCTTCACCGTGCTCGCCAATCTTATAGCTCTCGCGACAGAAGTAATAGGTGACAGGGGCATACTTGCCGTCGCTGCCCTGTGTTCCAACATGGGAATTATCGATAGGGATGACATCAATAAAGTCACGCTTATCGCTCATAGAGTTGTACTGCTCCTCACTGAGCACCTGACCAACGGTATATGGGAAGTCACCGCGGATGAAAGCCTCCTTGACAATGTAGTAGTTGCCGGGGCCAGTCACCGTGATGGGCGACCAGTGTACCTTCTCGTTGGGGATGCTCTCATACTTCTGGCGTTTGACGCGGTTCCCGTAGCCGGGACTGATACTCTGCGGCACCCCTTCCTCATCCGTCCATGTCAATGCGGAATTGCCTGTATACTCTGCCTCGTAGTCGATGGACTGTGGGATGGAGTAAACCTTCGGGTAGAGTGGGCTACAGCCCTCATACTGCGGCGTGGTGCTGGTGGCAGCACTGCCGGGTTTGTAGCCGTCGTACTGGTATTTGTTGCCATAGCCACCGCCGTAGGTGGGATCGATGAGCAGGTCGAGACCGTCGTAGTTATAGCGGAAGTTCTGGCGGTCTTCCTTCGACATGGCTGCCCAAGCGTTCAGGGCACGATACGAGTGTCCGGCCTCATAGTGGGCACCGCCATAGAGTCCTTCCTTCGTGCAGATGTACGCATCGGTGATATACTGCTTTAAGTAATTCTCTGCCTGACTATCTTCCCATGACTGGTCAGTCATCAATCTTGACTTTAGCAAATTGTAGTCAGTTGCCGACATCATGGTGTTGGCATAGACATATTCCTTGTTGCCTAAATCGAGCGTGCTGGTACATACCTTTGCGGGTTCTACAGAACCAATCATACTGCTCCATACCGCTTCTGTATAATCGGCTCTGTTTATCGGTGCTCCAGCAAAGAGGTGCTGCTCGTTGCCCTGAATGTTGGTGACCTTCAGTTCGGAGGTAACGATATAGGCTGGTGCCACCTCTGCCTGATCGGTACGGCTGGAAGCATAGGAGGCAGGATAGTCATTCACCACCTGACTGCTGAGAACCTCGCCTTGAGTGTAAAGGCGCTGTCCGTAGACTCCGTTATTGATGGCCGTGTAGGTGGGTCCATCGGTGTAGCGTGCTTTGTCGGATGCTGATAGCGCCTCGTAGTTTTCTTTGGTGATACTCTTAGGCGTACCGCCATTGAGCAGGGTGTAGTAATCGTCCCAAGCTCCCGGGTTGTTGAAGTCGCTGGTCAGCAGGTATCCGGTGTCGTGGCTCAGGTTGTTGGCCGGACGGAAGAAGTAGTCAAAGTCCTTGTCGTTCTTCTCGACACCACCTTCTACATAAGTAACTGCGGGGTTCGTAGACTTCAGTGAGGCGGCGTCAGCAGGTAACATGACGGAACCTCCGTTATAGGTCACCCCATTCACTTTACAGGTGTCTACCACCAGATATACCTCTTTTACAAATCGGCTCTGGTCGACATCGGAGAGTGTATTCCACGTCCAGTAGTCGATGGGGTCGCCGGCACGGTAGGTGACATTATTGATGATGACCTTGCCCTCGCTACCCAGTGGCAGACCGTCGTCACCTCGGTAGGCATAGCGGTTAGGCTGTACGTCGCGTAGTGTCAGTTTGCCGTGTGACGATGCAGAGATGGTCAGTGGAATGTTGGCAGTCTGTGCATAAGCATTGGGGGAGCCGGTATAGGCCGATATGTACTGGTCGTAGACATATACCGAACCCTTGATGTACCAATAGTGTGCCGGCGATGCGTCTGCACCCTTGTAGGCGTTGGCGTTGGGATAGCAGTCGTCGATAATCTGCTTGCCGTAATGTACGAAGTTACCGGATGTTTCGATGACCTCCTGATTGGTATCACCTTTTGCGTAAGTAAAGCGCCTGTAGGTACGCGCTTCATGATTGTAGGGTGACAGGGTGACTTTGTCATAATCAGGGTGATGGGTCTTCGTGCCATGCTCATTACGGGCGTAGACATAGCCGCCGCCAAAGCCCTGACGTACATCGATGAGGTCGAGTTCTACCACACCGGTAATATATCCCCATTCGGTTTCACCTGTGGTCTCACTCTCTTCACGGATAATTTCCAGATAGACACCCGAAGCCAGTGCCACCTTGTTGTGGCTGGTGGCATTGTTGCGGTTGCCCATCTCATGGCGGTCTTTTTTCCACTGATAGTATGACTGACCATTGCTGGCGTTGTCTTGGTTGGAAGTGTTGGTAGTACGTGGGTCATCAAAGTAGACATCGCTGGTCAGGTTGCCTAAGTAGTTCACGATGTTGTAGATGCCAAAATAATTGCCGTGTACGGCATCCTCGCCGCTGTCGCCAGCCTGACTTTCACGTTTGTTCAGCGATACTTCGTCGACACGGTTGATGGTGTAGTTGGTATAGTCTACCTTCTCGGGTACACGGTCGCGGGCACCCTGCATGACCATTCGACTGCCGAAGATGGCTACCATGTCGGCACGCTGCACGGTGTTGAGCAAGCGCCCGGCATAGAGTGAGCAGAAACCGTTCTGCTGCCAGTACTCGGAATTGGGTTCATTGAGTGTAGCATTCCAGGCCTCTGTAGTCCAATTGGGATTAGTGTCCGCATCGGTTACAGCAAACAGGTCTCTGATTTCGTCGGACGTGAGGGCATCGTTTACATTGACAGAAGTAGAAGGACTGTGGGTCTTTCCGTTTCTGTCGGTACAGGCCTTGATACACTTGTATTTCAACACGAAGTAGGCGCGTTCACGGTCGGTAAGCTGGTCCCTGTATTCTTCAAGACTAATCTCTTCGTTCAGTCCGAAGTAGTCAGTGCCGTAGTTGTCAATGTGCAGGTCGCGGAATCCGTCGGCAAAGGTGAGGTTGCCGTCACCGTAGAGTCCTCCGATGTGGTCGGAACCCACCTCTATCAGGTCGCGGTTGTAAACATCGCGGATGGCTGCTGTGACATTACCATAGACGGTGGTGGTGTTGGCATACATCTTATCGCTACCGATGGACACGTTACCACCGGCGAAGATGGCATTGTGAATTTTGATGCCGTCAACGTTGAGCTTGTCCCAGACAGGTCTGCCATTGGCATTTTCCGAGGTACGCCGCTGGAGCTTATTCAGGTACTCCGTAGGAACATATTCGCCAGCAGCAAAGGTATGTCCATCGATGGTGACATCCTCTTTCGCCCGGCAGTAGGCCGCCACGTCAACGTTACAGTCTCGGGTCATTCCATTGCTGATGTTACCACCTTCATAGTAGAAGCCGCCACCATTGTCGGGAATACCATTGACTAGATTCTCGTCAGATGTTTTTGTTCCAACCTTCTTTCCGGTACCGCTATAGACGTAGCCCACGTCGCCGCCGCCAAAGACGTTGCCGTAGCTGTTGGCAAGACCGTCTTGGGAACCTATTTCACCACCGCGGATATTGACATTACTCTGTCCGAAGACAAAGCCGTCAGAATAGAGCTTACCCACTCGGTTAAGGTTGTCGTAGCCACGGCCACCGCCGAACACGTTGCGAAGTACATGACCGCCATACATCGTTATATTTGTCTTGCCGGGCTTGTAGATGTCATTCAGTGTGCGGTCGACATTGTCGGTACCTGCCAAAGACACGGAACCGCGGCCCACAGCGGCAATTTCGCCGCCACCGAACATGCTGCCACGTACGTGGCCACCATACATCGTTACATAGGTGGAGTCGACACTACTGTTATCCACATAGCCTCCTCCGAAGATGTTGCCACTTTCTTCCAACAGCTTGTTGTCATGGGGGTCAGCCATGGTGGTTGTCTCATCGATAATCTTTTCTTCGTAGCGTTCGTCAATCTTTTCTGTGCCAGGGTCGTCCACACGGTCGGCATGGTAGCGATAGCCGATGTAGCCATCATAGAACGTCAGGTTGGTGGTGCCATAGACGGCACCACCCTCACCGCCACCATAGGCATTACGCTCTACGGCCGGGATGCCATTGATGAAGTCTTTGGTGCCATCCTGAATGCCGATGATGACGTTGGTCTCTCCCAGAATGTCATTGGTAGCATCGTCACTGAGAGCACCTTCATGCTTGCCGACACTGCCTTCCCAACCACCGCCATAGATGTTACGGACGCTTCCTCCGCGCAGGTAGGTGTTGGCACTGGCGGTGAAGTCGGCATCATAGCGGTTTTTAATGTCGCCGCTGGTGCCGGCGGCATAGAGGTCTTTGAGGACTGTACCTCCTAATACATCGATATAGGCGGTGCCATAGACATCACCGCTGTTTGGAATGGTGCTGGAACCCAATCCGCCGCCATACGCGTAGTTCACCACAGTGGCTCCCTCGTTGATATGCACGTTGGTGTTGTGTTTGGTGTTCAGCTTGGGAATCTTTGTGCTTCCCACCTCGGTGGCTAACCGGTTTGTCAGGGCCAAGTCGTTGTCCAGTCCGTTGTCGGAATATCCGGCGGGCATCGCTGTATACAATGTTGGCTCTTCAATGTTCCATTTTACCAGTGACGCGATGTTGATTACCTTACCGTTTTGACCTCCACCATAAACTTCGTACACACGGGCGCCTCTATTCAAGTTGACTTCTGTGTACTGTGACCAGCTGTTTTCACCATAGCCGGCACCATAGATAGTCCCAAGGTACGTGGTTTCTTCTTCAATATGTAATATCAGAGGGACATCAATGTTCACTCGTCCGTAAAGAGTTCGGCGGGCATTGTTGTTGCCGCCATAGATGGCTCCGCTATACCGGATTTTACCCTTGCTGTCTATGTAAGAGTCTGTCAGTCGGGCTGCCTCACTATGATAGTTGACGGTAGCTTCATAAACGTCACAGGGCACGGTATTTCTCGAGCCGTAAGCACCGCCGAAGAGTTTCTTAGCCTTGATGGTTGAGGCTAATGTTGAACCTGCTGTGGGGTCTTTAGGTACATTGACGATGGTACGGCGGGTGAAACCTTCCTGATAGCTGGCACCATAAACAGCGCCAATCTCTCCGCGCATCAGGTCGATGACGGCTGCAGCAGTAATGCCGTCCGTATTGTTCTTGGCTGTTTCCGGATCTACTCCGATACCTACACCACTGTAGTCGCCGGCACCGAAGACGGCAGTATTAGCAAAGTTGTTTACGCCATCAGGAATATCGATGAGCACGTAACTGCGGTCTTGAGATTTGTCACGCTCCAGGTCGCTGGCTACAGTATAAGCATGACCCTTACCGGCACCATATATTCTGCCTACACTGCTTTCGGTGTAGTTGACCGGTTTGAAGTTCACAAAGGCATTGGTCAGATAGGGTTTCTTAAACCCTTCCTTGATAGAGCCGTCTGCATTGGTAAACGACCAGAACTTCCGGTCACGGTAGTCGTAGTCGCCATAGCATCCGCCAAAGATGTAGCCCACCGTTCCTTTCGTATATTCCACATAGGCAGCAGCTTTGGGGTTGTTGGCATGATAGACCATGCTGCTGATGTCGGTATCAATCTTGTCAGAGAAGTCAGCTACGCCAATGATGCGTCCTCCCAAGTCGTTGCCGCCATAGACATTATGTGTAATAGTTGGATTTCCTATGTCACCAATATACACTTCGGTATGGCCGGTGATGTCGGCATTACACGAACCGCCGATGACATTGTTTGCCGTGCCAGTGCCTAAATGTACATAGACGTTGCCGCCGATAGATCCCTCCAAGCCGCCACCATAAATCTTGTCGGCCTCGGCACCCCTATTGACAATGGTGGTATTCAGGTTAGTGGTGGCATTACCGGTGACACTACCCATCTCACCACCGCCAAAGGTATGGAAGGCATAGCCACCCTTCAGATTGATGGTGGTATTGCCTTGAATGCTGGAGCCTGTACCATAGCCGGCACCAAAGACATTGAGCGCTTTGCCCATAACATCCTGACTCTGCTGTTCCTGGCTGACACCGCTGTTTCCTTCGCCGAATACCTTGTCTCGCTCTATCAAGTCGGACAGGATGTTGATTTCCACATTGCCATTGACTATACCGCTGGTATAGCATCCGCCGTAGATGTTACCGCCATCGAGGCGCAGTTCGTCGTCTACCGTTCCATTGGTAGTGGCATTGACCAATACGGGCGCAGCATCGTCAGAGGTCTGCCACTTCTTGACATTCCACTCCAAGTCGGTCTTTGCGTCATTCAGGCGCATGGGCTTCAGCAGTGTACCATTGAAGTTGAGTACGAGCTTATTGGTATTCACGTCCTTCTCGTCATCCGACAGCGGGACGATGATGCCACCCTCGTAAGCGGCATTCAGTCCTTCTACGGCGTCGACCTTGGCATTGTTGCATCCGCCAACTACCTTATTATATATGTAGATTTCCTTGTTGAAGTTCAGCGTGTTGGTGCCTGCATACGTCATGCTTCCTCTGTTTCCACCGCAGAAGAGTGAGCCGATATAGGAGGTGAATCTTTGGTACACCTCACTGTCGTGTGTGCCGTCGCCATCGAATACCACCTTGGGAAGCATGTCCATGGCACAGCCTTTCATATATTCTGCAAAGGTACTAGCATTGGTGAGGTCTAATGTGCTAAAAGGTACTAATGTTGTACCGGCTGACCTGCCTTCCTGAGGATATAGCTGCTGCTTGTACTGCCATAGTACACCTCCGTCGGCCGGGTCTACCATGTTGGCTCCGTTGTTGCCGAGGAACACATTGTCGGCGCGCATATACGAACCGATCTTCAACTCTACCAACAGGCTGGCAGCACCCTTTTTTAGCGTGGCACTGTTACCACCGCAGTAGATGCTCCCGCGAATGATGGTGGGGTTGTTCTCTGTTCCCTTCACGCGGATGGATACCTGTTCTGCATTGGGACGGTGGGCATTGAGGGCAGCTATAGAGTTGTCGCCCGGATCATAATAGTAGTCGCTCCAAAGTATGTCGTTTTTGAAGGCGGCATTGTCGGTATAGGCGTAAGAGCCGTTGCCTCCACCATAGATGTCGCCGTCGATGGAGGTATAGACACCCACGGCGTTACCACCATAGACGGTTCCGGAAATATCGTTGCCGCCATAGACATTGGTGATGTGGCCCGTCCGTATCAGCACACGGGCGGAAATGCCATCTGGAAAGTTGTAGCCGTCGGGATTCTGAGCAGTCACTGTGTCACCCACCTCGTTTAGAGGGAGCACATCAGCCTTGCGGCACCCACCATAGATATTGTGCACAGTGATTTCGCTTTTTTCCTTCAGGGTTCCATCACTCTTTAGTTCTCCAATCTCCAACAGCAGACCCGAAGGGCTGGTCATGCGCCCTTCGTTACCACCGCTATAGAGATTGATGATGCTACCTTTCTTCAGATGCCAGGTAGGCATGATGTGCATGTCTGCCAGGTTGTTGCCACCAAAGACGCGCAGGAAGTTGTAACCACGCTGGAAGGTAGTAATGTTAATGCCCATGTCCATCAGTCGCTGGTTCGCAGGCTTGGTCAGCTCAGTGCCAAGTTCAGTCAGGTTGATGCTCTCTGGCAGAGAGATAATTCCGTTGCTCTCCATGGGGGTACTACTGTTGTTGATACAGATGTCAGTAGCAGTAGTTACGGTAGCATTGTTGCCACCACCAAAGACATAACCAAAGGTGCCACCCAGCAGCTCCAGATAGGTCTTGCCCAGTTCGGGACGGCTCTTCCCTTCGTAGGCTCCGCCCTCGGAATAGTCGTAGGCACCATTGCCGCCACCGAACAGCTGGCCGATGAATATCTTGTTTCCGTCACCTGCCTCATTTCTTTCGGCAGTGGTCTTGATGAAGGCGTTATAGGTTTTGTCTATGCTCTCCGTCTGAGGGGTGATAGGCATTGTCTCCGAAGTGCCGATGGTTCCGGAAATGTCGTTGCCGCCATAGACCTTGTTGATTAGGATGGCACTACTAATATGCTCACCGTCGATATTGACGAAAGCCGAACCGCCAACATTGGCCTGGCGTGCACCGCCATACACCTCGTTCAGGTCACCTGCATAGATGGTGACAGAGGTCTTGCCACCAAGGTTACCGGCATTGCCGCCGCCATAGACGCTGCCGCCTATCTTTATCTGTGCCTGCACTAACAATGCAGACAGGCAGAGGAACAATATAGTGGTCAATATCTTGCGCATATCTTGTCTCATCATCAATCTATCGTTAACGTCGGATTATCTAAGTCTGGGTCTGACAACATATAAAGATAGGTGGGGTTGACGGTCATGGTCAGCTTGACACGTTGTCCCCAGGTGGCTGCTGTCAGGTTGGGCAACTTGTTGGTGGCTGTACGCTCACCGATGAAGTTCCCTTTGCGGTCGTACACATCGTAGGTGGTGGTCAGTTTCAAGTTATTGCTGACATCTGTTGTTGGGGCAAAGCAACAGGTTGCCGTGAGGGCATCATTGGACTCAGTGGTCTTGAGCTCTACCCCTGTTTCGCTTTCAAAGAATATGGCACTGCTTGACGTTCCTCCAAGGTTCGTGTAGGTTACCGCACCAATGGGATTCGCTTCAGTGTCATTGGCTGTCAGGGGAATTGTTATATCCACAGTGCCTTTTGTCGTCGAAAGCTCCATCTTCTTCAGCTTGATGCTGCGTAGCGTAGCATAAGTGGCATTGATCTTGATGTCCATTTGTAAGGCTGCCATCACGTGGTCCATCAGCAGGTGGACGTAGTTGTTGACATTGGCTTCTGTCTTGGCTTTTCCTGTATAGTTGAATACTCCTTGCTTGATGTTTGGTGCATCGGTGGGGGCTTCCAGTTGCTGTACGCCAATGACGACGCAGACATCGTCGGCCGTTACGGCTTTTACATTACTCAATTTCAGCGTGGCACCGGTGAGCGTTGGAGTTTGTAATTCTGCTGTACAGGCTGTTGCTGGTGCACAGCCATAGATGGCATAATTGCGACCAGCGGTTACTTCCAGCTTTGATTTCCATATATTATCTACGGAATTATGATAGAATAGTTCTGTCTGCGAACCGTCTTCTAAAGAATACAAGTACAGTCTCAGGGGTGAATACCCGTCAACCACTGGGTCTCCAAACCCACCGGAGCGCGTAAAGGATACCACCTGAAGTCCGTTCATGGATTCTTCTGCTGGTTCGCTATCCTCGTACGTGCTGTCGCTGGAACATGCCGTCAGCATGCTGCCAATGGTAATGAGCAGTAAAGCCGACAGTGTCTTCAGGGCGATATGTTCTATCTTGTATTTCATGTTATGCTTTACCAGTTGTATGTTTCGTGAATAGCTGTTGTCGTGGTCCACGGCGTGACATAAACCGAGATGACCTGCATTCCTGACAGTCCCTCGTAGTAAGCATAGACTATCCATGAGTGGTTACGTGAGAAGTCTCCCGAGGTCTGCATGGCAAAGTGCGTTTCTTTCGGCTCTGAATCTCCTTCTATCTGGTACGTTATTTTCCCGCTGACCTTCTTGTCGGTCTCAAGGAAATAGTAAGGACCACTTTGGGTAAGTTCTTTGACGAGAGGTTCTCCTTCCCCGTCGACACCTTTGTCTATCAGTTCTTCATAGTCCTGTGCATCTTGTGATTGATACACATATTTGGTGGGGTCACTACAGGTGGTACTGACTGCGAGGTCTGATGTGATTAGTGGTGTCGCTGTTGCAATGTAACTATTACCCACATGGTAGGGTTTTGAATCGTTGGTCAGGAAAACATGCTCCGCCTGGGGTATAACGTTTTCGTCAATGGTGATGCTATTGATGGTCAGGGCTTTGTCGGGAGCAGACTTGGTAAAGACAAAGCGCATCTTCGAGACGGCACGTGTCAGCGGCACCATCTCCATGTTATTGTAGTTTGTGACATGCAATACCGGCTTGGTGCCATCGCCAACTACGGCTTTGTTGTACAGCACGCCCGACATGGGCAGCCCGTTAGCGGGAACAGATGTTGCTGGAGCAAAGCCGGTGGAGGCAATGACGGCCTCGTTCAGTTGCTGCTGGTTACTGTTTGATCCTAATGACAGACCTGTGGTTGCCATATTGGCCAGCACGTAGATGTCGATGGCGGGCTTTACGGGGCTATTGGCAAACGACTCGCTGACATTCATCTGGTAGACTTTGCTGCCATCTGTCGCCGTGGGATAGTCCGTGGGATTGAGGTAGCTCACCAGGGCTCCGCTGCCATGCTCGAAAACCCATATCTGCAGACTGTTGACCTTGTTCTCTGTTTCGGATGCTGCAATATTGCCTGCACGTGTCATCGCTGACAGTGCGGGACTTGTCACTCCGATAGCCAGCTGGATGTCTTTGCCTGTAGGTGTCGTAGGTGTTACGGGCTGCGTAGGTGTCTCTGTGGCATCGTCGCCACCGCCACAGGCACATAGCATCAAGAGTAGCATCATCATGCTGCTCATCCACCATTTGATATGTTGTCTGTTCTGTCTCATGTATCTTTTATAGTAACGGTATGCTGATGGGTGTGGCTTGTTCCCATGTGGTGATTAACTCGACACCAATCTCCAGCCGTGACGACTGCAGGTTGGGTACTACGTTATAGGCATTAGCCAGTGACTTCACCGTCATCCTTGCCTTTGTGGTATAGTCTTGAGTAAACACCCTGTTTGTATGGTCTTTCCCTGATTCAACAGTTGGGGTAGTAATGGTTCCTATCAAATAGAACTTGGTTCCCTGATACACGATGCCGTCGGCACCGAGGAAATCCTTGCCGCTATTGTTGGTAAATTCCAGTATAACAGTCTCGTTCTCGCCGTCCTTGCTCTGCAAGAGAATGCTGTGTACGGCAGCAGACTCTCTGTTGGTGAGGTAGGCGGTACCATATGAACTGCTGCTGTAGGTGGGCACGTTGCTGTCGTACACCAAGTATTTCGTTGTCTCAGTGTCTGAAGGCTTGAAGTTGAAACCTACCTGGCGCTGACCACCTATGAGGATTCCTGTCAGCGGGAAACGTTCACCGCTGGCTTCGATGCTGATGCCGGCAGCGTCTTTCAGCGTGGAACTCTCAGCTTTGATGGTTGCATCCAGTCGGGCCACAGCATACTGGACGGGCTTCTTGATGGCTACGGCCCGTGTGAGGGTGTTCACAATGCCTGGATCGTTCTCATAGTAGGCAAGAACAGACCCATTGTCAGTGTTGTTTGCTCCCCATTGCTTTGTTTCAAATGCTGAATGGTCTTTTTCAGTTCCTGACGTACATATCTCGCTATTGCCGTAATAGTATAGTTCTGCAGGATACACCAAGTTGTTCATGCCATTGATGCTGGCAGTCATTGTGGTGCTGGTCAGGGGTATGAATTTCTTTTGTTCTGCATCCCACTGGATGGCTGCTGCTCCATCGGGCAGGCTGAGGGAGGCAGGGTAATCGTCTGGGAATGAAGCGGGGAAGTCTTCTCCGATTTGGTTTAGGATGTCCGTACGAAGCGTGCTCTCTGGCTCGGCAGTAATGACAGCCTTCAGTTTGTTCACCCAAGCTTTAACGCTGGCTGACGAGCCGGCAATCACTGCTGGTAGGGTACTCGTCTCGCCCGTGTAGTTGATGCCTGTGAAGTTCAGGTAATAAGCCTTCAGCTGCGAGTCTTCTGTCGTGGCCCATCCTGTTGTATTGGCAATAGCTGTCAGATAGTCGGTGATGCCTGATGCGACAGCTGGTACGTCCGTACTTGTATATATTACTTCGGGGCTGAAGGTGATGTTAGCCGGCAATGAGGTCTCGTTGAGGTTGGTGGTCAGCGATCCGTTGTATTTCTTGTCTTCCTTGCCAGTGTTGGTGGCAGCCCTGCCATAGGCTAAGAACGATGCTGTTCCAAGTCCCAGACTTCCTTTATAGAAGTAGAACTTTGATGCATCGCCATTGATAATCTCCTCGTTAGTGATATTGGTGCCGAGGTTAGGTATGTCGCTGCTGACTATTTCTCCTTGCTTAGCGAAGGGGATGAGGTGCAGGCTTTGCAGGCCACGGTATTCCTGCCCTGCTTCTTGGATAATGTCTGCTGAGGAGCGTGTCTGACTACTGCTGTTCTGGGAAACGGATAAAGCCAGACTAACCGCGACGGGCTCATCGCACCAGTCGGGGTAGTCTTCATGCATGACGCTGCAGGCTGTCAGCGTGGCAAGCACGCCCATCATGACTATATGTATGTTCCTAATCTTCAGCAATCTGTTATGAGTTCTAATTTTTTTTATTCTTTATTTGTTATTTCCTACAGCGGCACTGTTTCACTGTGTCCGGGACTCCAGTCCAGTGTGACACTGACACCGACCGTTGGGTCGTGGGTTTCTACGGCACCATCACTTGTCAGGTGCCCTTTGATGATCATCAGCTGTCCGGCACGCAGGGGACGGTGGATGCCGAGAATAGTCTGCGTCACGCTGCCGTCCTTTTTTGTCACGTAGGCACGGAACTGCCACAAGGCGTCCTCGGCATAAGGAGACACAAAAGGCTCAGTGGTTTCAATGACTGATCGTGTAGGAATTGAAGGTTCTTTCGAGGGGAAGGTTACCGAGCAGTAGCACAGCTCATTGGTGTCTTCAGCCTTGACGACATCGGTACGCACGATGGGTGACTGCGGAGAGAACACGAACGTGCTGTCGTTGATGTTGAACTGCGAGGCAAAGCCTGTTGAGTAGACCTTGATGTCCTTGATGTCCTCATTGCGAGGATCGATGACCAGTCCTGCTGCACAGTTGGCCATATACAGGTGCACGTTGAACGTCTGGTCGACACCCGAAAGCACCTCCATGGGCTGACGGGCAGTGAACAGACCGGTGGTGTGTGAACTGATGGTGTCGCGCACTTCTTGCTTCAGCACGGCAGTGGGACAGCGGTCGTCACCCGTCAGTGCCACCAGATTGTTCTCCAACAGGTTGGCTGCAGCCAAATGCATATACTGCCGCATGGGCAGGTAGAGCGTGTAGCTGGCCTGGTTGGCATTCATGATATGCTGGTCGTGCTGCAGGCGGGGCATGGCTCCCTCGGTGTCGTAGAACGAGAGATCGACGTCGTGGGCATAGTCGGTGAAGATTCTTTCTAAATGCTGGCGCAGTGCTTGTGCCAGCCCCAACTCTGTCTGCGTGGACAGCTGAGTCTCCAGCTCGGTGGTCATATTGGTCACCAGCCGCAACTCATAGTCCAACTTATAGTCGGTGTCACAGTCCGACAGGTCGTCGTCTATCGACGAGCAACTGGCCGACAGCACCAGTGTCAGTGCTGCCGCCAGAAGTTTCGTCGTTATATTTCTCTCTCGCGCGTACATTATATATTATATATTACTGTTTAGTTGCCACCAAGGAGGACGTCCTCGAAGTTAAGACCCGTTGACCACTTGATGTCTACCGACAGACCGAGCGTCAGTGAACTGTAGCGCAGGTCGGGCACGGTGAGGTATGCATGTTTCAGCGACTCAGAACCGATGACGAAGTCGGCAGTGGTCATGTAGTCCTGCATGAATACGCGAACCTTTTCAATGCTACTGCCGTCAGCGTTGTAGGGAGGCAGTGGGTGGTGTTCAGGCCATGACACGGTGTTCAGTCCGGCCTTCTCGGGATCCAGTTCGCCAATCAGGTAGAAGTGGCTCTGGTTACGCACCATGTTGTGCTCACCAAAGAAGTCGACACCTGAGTTGTTGAGGAATTCCAGGGCTACATACACCTTGTTCTGGTGCTCGTTGCGGATATAGTTGTCGAAGGTCAGCGTGTAGTTGGGTACTGATGTGCCGTTGGCGGGAGCCGGAATGGCGCTGCTGGCTATGTTGCGGTCGTAAACCCATGCATTGTAGTCATCGTTGGTCTTTGCAATGTTATCCCAGCCGACACTCTTCACAGAACCGCCGATGATGACACCCGTCAGTTGGAAGGTAGTGCCGTCGACGGTAATCTCCTTGTCCGGCTCGTCGGTGTCAGCCAGTGAGGGATACTTCTGCTTCTGCACAGCGTGGTTGTTGTCCTTAAGGACGGAAGCGCCATAGCGCACGGTGGTCTTCAGCAGAGCGGTTCCGTAATTAATGTCGTTCTGCATAGCTACACTCTGAGTCGATGGTGTGACGTGGCTGTCCTTCACCCAGTCGGCACTCCAGCTGGCTTCGTTGTCCCAGTTGCTCACGCCATTGGGGTAGTTGGGTGTCTTCTTCTCCTCGTCACTGACGCGTATGGCACTGTTACCGAAGTACGTCAGCTCAGCGGGATAACGGTAGTGCTCAACGGTGATGATCTTGCCGTCCATGGCGCTGGTGTTGAAGTTCTTGACATATTCAAACTGCTTCTTCGTCGTGTCGAAGGTCAGGTGGGCTGCACCACGGGGCAGATTAAACGAGTAGGGGAAGGTATTCAGGTCATCGGCATTTGTAATCTTTCCGAAGTCGGCAGGTTTGGCATCGGCTGTGGCAGGCCACTCATCGGTAGACAGTTCACTGACAATGCCTACCGGGTCGCGGAAGGCTACACCTTCGGGAGCATGTCCGTCGATGGGCAGTGACGTATATCCGAAGTATTTGCGCAGACGGATGGTGATGTTGTTAGCCATGTACTTTGCTACTGCCTCAGCCTTGTTTAAGGGAATGGCACAGCGCACCTCGTTGATGTTCGACCACAGGTCGTGGATAATCAGTCGCAGGGCATAGCCGGAGCCGGCACGCACCTCACCGGCACTCTGGCGGATGGTGGTCATCTCACGGTAGACGGTGGCCAGCTTTTCCTCCAGGGGATAGAGGGCATGACCCGTAACCACGGGGCTGTTGCCTTCGCTGTTGGCATACGACTCCCACGTCAGGTCGGCGGGATATTCGCTGGTGGCTACGTCGAATCCGTAAGGTTCCACACCCTCGAACGGCTTTGATGTAGCGACGATGGCTACATGGTTGGAGCCAGCCATGTTGGTGTTCATGATGGCGGTAAGGATGGCCGACAGCAGGTTTTCCATCTGGCGGTACTTCGTCAGGTTGTCGCCAGTGAGTCGCTTGCCTAAGGTGAATGTAACTTCGTTCAGGTCCAGCGAGGCATCGGGCAATGTGTATTCATCAAGATGTCCGTAGGTGTTATAATCCATTGTGGTTGCACCACCTTCGATGGCCTTGCCGTAGAACAGAAGGCTGTTGGTGTTCAGTGGCAGCGAAGTCTCGATGACACGGCGGGAATTGTCGCTGGTGATGGTGGCCGGAGCCAGTACCTGTGCCAGGTCGTAGCGCTTTGTTGCTGTGGTGGCAGCGGGTATGTGTTTACCGTCACTGGCCTGCTTGAACGAGTAGAGCACGGCATTGTCAATGCCGCGGAAGGTTTCATTCTCCGTAGCCTGTGTGGCTGCTGCCGTCTGACGGGTGAATGTGCTGTTGCCCGTGGCGACGTTGAACACGAACTGGGCTTTCACCTCATTTGTTTCGGGGTTGTAGTTGGGATTGTCGACTGCTGCCATGTCATCGCTCGACGAGCAGGCTGTCAGTCCCGATGCAGCGAGTGCTATCGCACCCAGCATGGCAAAAAACTTTGTCTTTTTCATATCTTTAGTTTTTACATTGTTATTATTCTGTTCCATTGACTTAGTCATTTCACATTATTGTGATTACTTGGTAATTTGCTATTCTATGGTAATGTCTTGCGAGATACCTGTCTGCCACGTCAGGTCTACCGACAGGCCAATCTCCAGCGACGGGGTGCGCAGGTCGGGCAGCAGGTTATAGGCATTCTTGAAACTTTCTACCTTGAAGTTGGCCGTGGTGATATAGTCCTGCACGAAAGCCTTCTTGATGAGATTGCTCGTACCGGTGTACGTCTGTGTCGTATTCTTGTTGGGTTGCAGTTTGCCGATCAGGTAGAACTTGGTGCCCGGGTAGATGATCTGGCCGTCTTTGCCGACGATGGTCTTGTCGGTGTTGTTTTCAAATTCCACGGCAATGTTGACATTGGCATTCGTGTCGTCATCACTTGCTGCATCCAGTGTTTCCAGCACCAGCGTATGGGTCTTTCTGGCTGCGGGGTATGTTGTTCCGGCATACAGATAGGGTTTCTGCTCAACATTCTCAGTCTCAGCCTCGGGAACTACCTGACTGTCGTAAACCGTATAGGCGGTACCAGTAGCCGTTTGGAACTTGTAGTCAACTGGTTTCTGGTTCGATACTAAGATGCCAGTAATGGGGAAGTGTGTGCCGTTGGTAAATGTGACTTGCTGGTCGTTGTTGTCTAACAGATAGCCTTGGCCGTTTTTCGTCGATACGGTGACGTCCAGGCGGCCTACGGCATACTGAACAGGATCGGTGATGGCGATGGAGCGGGTGGTGGACTGTACCACTGTATTCGGATTCTCGGCATTGTCGTATTCATCCAGAATCGCTGTCCAAGTCTTTGAGCCGTTGTATTTTGACTCCATGCTGGCCGATGTGGTCTTAATGTTGCTCAGTCCGTAATAGTAAAGCGAGGCGGGATAGGCGTAGGTGTTCAGCGTAGAGATGTTCATGCCCATGTTGTCCTGGGTCAGTGCGTTGAACTTCTTGTTTGTGCTATCCCACTGGACGTAGGCAGCACCGTCGGGCAGACCGATGTTGCGGGGATAGCTGTAGTCTGCGGTGAATGTGAGTTCTCCGGTTGTCTCGTTTGCTGTAGCTTTTGTCTTTATTTTATTCTTGATAGCCTCCGATAGTTCGTCGGTGTTGTTAAGCAGTGAGATGTACATCTGCTGGACGGCAGCCTTCACGCTGGCCCATGACCCCGTCTTCAAGTCGGTGAAGTTCGGGAAATAGGTCAGAGTGGTGACCTCGTTCGGTTCTGTCCCTACCTTGACATTGGCAATGTCCGTCAGGTACTGTGCTATTTCCTTGGCCTCCGTGTTAGGTTCTTCCAGGGTGCTGATGGCTACTGGCGAGAAGCCTATCTTGTCCAGCGTGGAGCCTGTTGCGGGTGTCAGTGCGCCATTCACAGCGTTGGTACTACTTGCCTTGGGGATGGCTACTCCGTAGAACATAAAGGCGCGTGTACCGATGTTGATAGTGATGTTCTTGTACAGGTGCGACTTGCTGGCATCAAACAATGCCCCAGAGCTGGCAATAGCGTTGGCTGCGGTGGAACTGGCTCCGATGGTCGATGCTGCTGTTCCTGCTGACAGCGTGATGGCACTTGGCGTTGTAATGGATGAAGCCGTTGCGCCGAGAATGGCTTCCTTCGTCATGCTGAAGGGTAAGAGCTTAATGTCCTGAATGCCGCGGAACACGGGAGTTCCCTGTCCTTGTACGATGTCCAGGCTCTGACGGGTAAAGCCGCTAGTCTGCTGAGGAATAGAGATGGTGAACTCGGCCTTGACAGTGCCTTGCCCCAGTTCTTCTCCCTCCAAAGCGTCGTCACTGCTTGAGCATGCCGTAAAGGCGAGTGCTGTGACCATGAGCGCTTCCATAAGGATAAAATGTCTTGTTTTCATCTTATTCATTGTTTTTTTATGATTATTGCTTGATTGTTATTTTTCAAACAGGTGTTTCAGATAGTTGTTCTCCCGTTTCTTTGTAGGAATGTGGTAGACGATGTCCACGCCTACCTGGGGTAGAAGGAAGACCTTCGAGTCGTCGCCGGTCTTCGTGCCGCACTTGCCACACTCGAAGATGTCGTACCACGCATAGCCCACGGCCACACCGCCCAGCACTTCAAGGCTCCATCGGCGGCCTATGAGCCACGAGTATCCGTAGAAGGCTCCTAATGCTATCATGTCGCCCTGTCGGCGCTCGTTCTTTACTCCGTCGTAGAACCAGAGGTTGAAGTCGGCCACGTTGTAGTGGCTGTAGATGGCGTTGGCCCCGAAGAAGTGTCCCGTCTGCACCTGCAGCGAGTCCCGCCAGTAGCGTACCTCGGGTGACAGCAGCAGATGGCGCCACTTGCGCGACGTGTTGTCGCTCGTCGGCCATGGGCGGTAGCCTGCGGTCAGCCCGGCTGTCCAGTGCTCGGACAGGCTGATGCCTAAACGCAAGTTAGGGGTCAGTGTCGCATCATACACCAGATTGTTGCTGATGGTCATCTGCTGAGCCTTGGCAGCAGTGCTCATGAACGCCAGAACAAGTGCCAGGTAGATGCTACGTTTCCAATTGATTAATCTATAATTTTGCATTGCGTACCTTAATTTATAAGGGTATTTTGTGCAAAATTATAGAATATTACAATAAATTCCAAATAATTTCACGGTAAAAATGTAAGGATTATTAACGTCTTAACATTAATTAACAACCCGAGAAGAGAGTTTTACCCCCCCCTAACGTCAGTGTTTTTCCCAATTACAGTAGGGATTAAGCCGCAGCTGGTTGTTGTAGTAACGGCGGTCGCCCGTTACTTCTTTCCCGATGAAATGGGGGATTTTTGGTTTTTCGTCGGTGCTGTTCAGCTCTACCTCTGCCATTACCAATCCTTTGTTTTGTCCGTGAAATTCGTCAATTTCGAACGTATGGCTGCCACTACGCACCAACCATCGTGTTTTGTCAATAATTCCTTCGTCACAAAGCGTCAACAGTTTTTCGCCGTCAGCCATGGGAATCTCCTGTTCAAACTCATATCGGGAAAGTCCGCCATCCAGGCTCGGACCCTTGACAGTGATGTAGGCATGGCTGTCGGCGACGGCTTCGCAGCCGTTGATGCTGCAGTTTTCACTGCTGGAACAGGCCGCGTTATCCATATTGATACGCTGACGGATACGGATGCGCACCGTACGGCCCCGTTTGCTGCAGATGTAACCCTGCTGGATGTGGCTGGCAGCAAAAGCCTCGTGCTTGTACGAGTCGTCAAGCACGAGGAATTTGCGTTCAATCTCTACAGCCATCTTACGCAATGACAGAGAAGGTCCATACCAGATAGATGATGGCGAGGATAATCAACACACCGAAGATCCACTTCATCACGCTCTTTCCCTGTTCTTCCTGTTTCTTAGCGTAAGCTTCACGCTTTGCATTGTTCTTTTTGCTCATAATACTTTCTTTTTAATGAGACATCATCATCTCAAGGTTATCATTTATTGTTAATTGTTATTCTCTTTGTTTAGGTTGTTGTTCACTTCTTCTGTTTGGCATCTCACTCGTCATCAGACGACGGGAACTCCATGAGGTAAGCCTTGATGAAACCGTCGATTTTGCCATCCATAACCCCGTCGACATCGCTGGTCTGGTAGTTGGTGCGGTGGTCTTTTACACGACGGTCGTCGAAGACGTAGGAGCGAATCTGCGAACCCCACTCAATCTTCTTCTTGCCGGCCTCTATCTTGGCCTGGGCTTCCAGGCGCTTCTGCATGGCGCGGTCGTAGAGCTGCGAGCGCAGCAGTGACATGGCACGCTCTTTGTTCTTGGGCTGGTCGCGCGTCTCGGTGTTCTCGATGAGGATTTCCTCTTCCTCACCGGTGTCGGGGTCGGTGTACCAGTAGCGCAGACGGACGCCCGACTCCACCTTGTTGACGTTCTGACCACCGGCACCGCTGCTTCGGAAGGTGTCCCACGACAGCTTGGCAGGGTCTACATATACTTCGATGGTATCGTCGACCAGTGGCGAGACAAATACCGAGGCAAAGCTCGTCATGCGTTTGCCCTGAGCGTTGTACGGACTGACGCGCACCAGTCGGTGTACACCGTTCTCGCTCTTCAGATATCCGTAAGCATAGTCACCGCCCTCTATTTGCATGGTGACACTCTTGATGCCGGCCTCGTCGCCGTCCTGCAGGTTGGCAATGCTTACCTTATAGCCGTGTGCCTCGGCCCACCGCTGGTACATGCGCATCAGCATTTCCGCCCAGTCCTGTGCCTCCGTACCGCCGGCACCGCTGTTAATCTTCAGCACGGCATCCATGGGGTCCTCCTTCTGGCGGAGCATGTTCTTCAGTTCCAGGTCTTCTATAAGGCCGATGGCATGGCGGTAGCCCTCGTCGACCTCCTGTTCGGTTACCATGTCTTCCTTGTAGAAGTCGAAGGCCAACTGTAGTTCGTCGGTAGCGGTGCGTACGGCTTGGTAGCCGTCTAACCACCGCTTGATGCCTTTCACCTTCTTCATCTGCTCCTCGGCGCGCTTCTGGTCCTGCCAGAAGTCGGGGGCCTGCGTACGAAGGTCTTCCTCCTCGTACTCCATCTTCTTCTCGTCAATCTTCAGGTAGTGCTTCAGTTTATCCGCACGTTCTAACACGTCTTTTAGTTGGTCTTGCGTAATCATATCATTCCTCGTACATCGTGTCAATCTCCGCTTTGTAGTTTTCGTTCAGCACCCTACGCCTGATCTTTAACGTATTGGTCAGCTCGCCCTTCTCCATGGATAGGTGGTGGGGCAGCAGGGTGAAGCGCTTCACCTGCTCATAGTGGGCCAGCTGCTGCTGCAGCGTGTCTATGCGCTCCTTCATCATTTCCATGATTTGCGGGTTGGCGCACAGCTCCTCACGGTCCTTGAAGGCGATGCCGTGCTGCTGGGCGTATTCCTCTAACAGGGGGTAGACGGGCACGATGAGTGCCGACACGAACTTCCGCTGGTCGGCAATGATGCATATCTGGTCGATGTACTTGTCTACCAGCAACTTTGACTCAATCATCTGCGGAGCGATGTATTTGCCGTTCGACGTCTTGAAGAGGTCCTTGATGCGCTCGGTGAGGAACAGCTCGCCGTCCTTCATGTATCCTGCATCGCCTGTTCGGAAGTATCCGTCGGCGGTAAATGCCTGCTTCGTCAGGTCCTCGCGATTATAGTAACCGATGGTGATGGTGGGACCCTTCAGCAGAATCTCGCCCTCATCGCTGATCTTGATGTCGATGCTGTCAATGGGTTGTCCCACGCTTCCCACGGTGTATGGCTCGCCCAAGTGGTCGCAACTCACGGTGGCTAACGACTCGGTGAGACCATAGCCCACAATCATGTTTATGCCGATGGAATGGACGAATTCTTCCACGTGAGCCGATACGGCAGCACCAGCAGTGGGGAAGAAGTGGGCATTCTCTAAGCCCAGCTCCTTACGTACCAGGGAGAATACCGTGCGGTTCAGCATCTCGTACTCCATGTGCAGTGCCATGGGCGGCTTCTTGCCTAACGAGAGGTACTCAATGTTATGGCGACGGCCTACTGCCAAGGCGTGCTTGAACAGCTTGCGCTGCATGGCGCTGGAGTGGTCAATCTTATCCATGACACCCATGTACACCTTCTCCCAGAAGCGGGGAACGGCCGACATGCAGGTGGGATGGGTCTCACGCATGGACTGCTGCACCTCCTGCGGGTGGGTGTTCACAATCATCGTGGCACCTTTGGTCAGCGCCAGTATGGCCCAGCCGCGCTCGAAGATGTGCGTGTAGGGCAGGAAGTTCATCACGCGGTCCTTGTCGGTCACCGGCACGCACTTGCCGTTGGCTTCGAAGGCAGCGTGGAACTGTCCGTGCGTCAGGATAACCCCCTTTGAGTCGCCCGTCGTGCCGCTGGTGTACAGGATGTTGGCAATGTCATCGTAGCTTGCTTCCTGTTGCAGCTTCTCCACCTCGGTCTGTCGCGGCAGATTGTTGCCCAACGTCAGGAAGTCGCTGAAATAAACGGCGTTAGGGTCGTGCGACGAGATGTGTACAGTCTGGTCGAAGACGATGATGCGCTCAAGGGTGGGACACAGCGAAAACGAGCGCCGAGCCTTGTCGTACTGTTCCTGTTCACCGACGAAGAGGTAGCGGATCTTGGCGTCGTTCACCATGAACTGTATCTGCTGCTCCGAGCTGGTGGCATAGAACGGGATGGTGACGGCACGGATGCCCCAGGCACCGAAGTCGCACTCCATGTATTGCACGGAGTTCTGCGAGAAGATGCCGATGTTCTCCTGGGGTTTCACACCGAGGTTGAGCAGGGCGTTCGACACCTGTTTCACCGTGGCGGACACTTGGTTCCACGACAGCGATTTCCATTCCTTGTCGCCGAAATCCTGATATACCAGCATTTCGCGGTCACCATAGTTCTTTGCCTGTTCGTGCACAAGCACTGACATGTGACAATTCGTCTGCATAAGCTTACATATTTAAATTAGGTGCAAAGGTACGAATAAAATAAAAAATAAAAAATAAAAAATACAAATTATTTCGTACCTTTGCATCAGAATATGGATATCAAGCAATACACCCAAGAAGCCGTCGAACTGCTCAAGCAGCTCATTAAGACACCCAGCGTCAGTCGCGATGAAACGGCCGCCGCAACGATTTTATCCGATTTCATCGGGAAAAGCGGACTGCCATGTCAGCGCTTTGGCAATAATATTTTAGTTTGTGAAACGCTCGATGAAACCAAATCCACATTGCTGTTGAACGCCCACATTGACACCGTGAAGCCCGTCAGCACATGGACGCGCGACCCCTTCTCTCCTACGATTGAGGGCGACCGACTCTACGGTCTGGGCAGCAATGACTGCGGGGGCGGGCTCGTAACCTTGCTTCAGGTGTATCGCATCCTGCGGGATTCATCTACGAAGTATAACCTGGTGTATCTGGCTTCCTGCGAAGAAGAGGTGAGTGGGGCCAACGGTTTCTCGCTTGTACTGCCACACCTGCCCAAGATTGATGTGGCTATTGTCGGAGAACCTACCGGCATGCAGCCCGCCATTGCTGAGAAGGGACTGATGGTCATTGACGGCGTGGCCCACGGCAAGAGCGGCCATGCCGCCCGCAACGAGGGTGTCAATGCCATCTACGAAGCCCTCGACGACCTGCTGTGGCTTCGCGACTACCGGTTTAAGAAAAACAGTCCGCTGTTAGGACCCACCAAGATGTCGGTGACGGTGCTTAACAGCGGTACGCAGCATAACGTGGTGCCCGACGAGTGTCACTTTGTTATTGATGTGCGTACGAACGAATACTACCAGAACGAGTATCTTTTTGCCTTCCTGCAGCGCCACATGAAGAAGTGCCAGCTGAAGGCTCGTTCCTTCCGGCTGTCTTCATCGCACATCCCTGTTGGGAACCCTTTGGTGCAGCGGGCCATCCAGATAGGATTGTGCCCCTTCGGCTCCCCCACGCTCAGCGACCAGGCCTTGATGCCTTTCCACTCGCTGAAACTCGGACCTGGCGACTCGGCACGCTCGCACAGTGCCGACGAGTATATCTGCCTGAGCGAGCTGGAAGGGGCTATTGCCACTTATCTTCAGCTACTTGGCTAATCGGTCATCTCTTTTAGTTACGCTGCCGGACAGCTTCAAACAGCAGGATGGCTGCGCTGACGGAGACGTTCAGTGAGTCCAGCCGACCAAGCATCGGAATGCGGATGTGGGCATCGGCGGCTTGCCGCCAGGTGTCGGTAAGCCCTGTCGACTCCGTACCCATGACGATGGCCGTGCCCCCGCGCATGTCGGTGTCATAATACAAATGGCTGTCTTGCAGCTGGGCTGTCAGTATGCGGATGCCGTGAGCCTTCAGGAAACGGATACACTCGTCTGTCGAACAAGCCACGCAGGGCACGGTGAAAATGGCACCGATGGACGAGCGGATGAGGTTGGGATTGTACAGGTCGGTCAGCGGGTCGCACACGATGACGGCATCGGCCTGGGCAGCATCAGCCGAGCGAAGCACGGCACCCAGATTGCCTGGCTTCTCGACACTCTCCAGTACCATGACCAACGGACGGTCCTTCAGATGGAGGCTGCTGAGCGTCAGAACCTTAGCACGCACCACGGCCAGCATGCCTTCCGTCGTTCCGCGATAGGCTATCTTCTCGTAAACCTGCGGGGATACTTCAAAACAAGAGATGCGCGACGAGTATTGGGCAAGGAATTGCTGACCGCCGGCTTTATCGGTGAACAGTGCCGGACAGTAGTAGATGCTGTCTAACTCATAGCCGGCCTCGTGGCAGTGCATGATTTCACGCTGACCCTCGACAACGAACAGACATGTCCGGCGTCGCTCCGAGGACTTCTGCTGCAGCAGCACCAACTGCTTGACGCGGGCATTCTGCAGACTCGTAATCTGTTGAGGCTCAGTGCTCATTGGAGGCAGATGATTGATGGTTGTCGTGGTTCAGAACGCATGGCTATTTCTTTCGCACGGTGAGCAGCTTCTCGCCGTAGCACAGGTCGCCACAGTCACCAAAACCGGGAACGATATACTTGTGCTCATTCATGCCTTCGTCGATGGCGGCACACCAAATGGTGGCGTCGTCAGGCAGACAGCCCTTCACTGTCTCAATACCCTCGGGGGCTGCTATGACACAGCACACATGAATCTTCTTGGGACGACCGCCGTATTCATGCAGTGCCTCGATGGCCGCAGCCAGACTGCCACCAGTGGCCAGCATGGGGTCGACCAGAATCAGAGTCTTGCCCTTCAGACTGGGCGTGGCTATGTACTCGGCATTCACGCCCACCTCGGTATGCTCGCGGTTCAGATACATGCGGAAGGCGGAGGCAAAGGCATTGTCGGCAGCGTCGAAGACGTTAAGGAATCCCTGATGGAACGGCAGGCCGGCACGCAGCACGGTGGCTATCACGACATCCTCCTGTTTTGTCAACGGAATATCCAACTGGCCCAGCGGAGTCTTCACGGTCTTGGGTTTATACTCCAGCGTCTTCGACAACTCGTAGGCCATCAGCTCACCTATGCGCTCCACGTTGTGGCGGAAAAGCAGGCGGTTCTTCTGGTAACTCTTGTCGCGCAACTCAGCCATGTAGTGGTTCATCACGCTGTTCTGTTCTCCAAAATTGATTACTTCCATGATTGTCGTAGGTTTTCTTTTCGTGCATGCAAAGTTAGGCAATTAATCACATATCACCAAATAATTGTTCTAAAAAGACAACAGAATAGCGGATTATTTCGTACCTTTGCATGACATATCTGAACTAACATGAAAGAAAGAACTATGGGAAAATTAGTCATTAACTCGTACGACGAGTTTGCCGCCCACCTGGGCGAAGAGTTAGGAAAGTCGGAGTGGCTACAGGTTGACCAGCAGCGCATCAATCTCTTTGCCGATGCCACGCTGGACCACCAGTGGATACATGTCGACGTGGAGCGTGCCCGCGAGGAGAGTCCCTACAAGTCGACCATCGCCCACGGATACCTCACACTCTCACTGTTGCCCTACCTGTGGGACCAGATCATCGAAGTCCGGAACATCAAGATGCTCGTCAACTACGGCATGAACGACATGCGTTTCGGTCAGCCCGTGGTCACCGGCAGCCGCATCCGGCTGGTCACCACCCTGCACAACATCCAGAACCTGCGTGGCATCTGCAAGGCCGAAATCAAGTTCCAGATAGAGATTGAAGGTCAGCGCAAGCCCGCACTCGAAGGCATCGCCGCCTTCCTCTACTACTTCCAGTAACACCGTCGAGCCTCCGTTGCGTCCTCGTCGACCCTCCGTTGCGTCGTCATCGAGCCTCCGTTGCGTTGCCGTTGAGCCTCCGTTGCGTTCTCGTTGAGCCTCCGTTGCGTTCTCGTTGAGCCTCCGTCAGAAAAAAGCTGTTACAACTTTCTGAAAAGTCGTAACAGCTTTCAAAATAGTTGTAACAACCTTCCGAAAAGTTGTAACAGCTTTTTTTCGCTCGAGCCTCTTTCGCACCGCCTTTACACCTTTCCCGCAGCGCCGTCAGGTCGAACCCGCTAGGTCGGATTTGCAATCCGACCTCTGCGAGTATCAGCATTTCTTTGACTCACCGCCATTAAGGGGTGACTTCAACGGGAACACCGCGCTTCAGGTCGCCTTCAAAGTCGCAGACGGCTTCCACGTGCTC
>Ga0247608_10001651_pt1 | contig 30154 bp, 12 predicted proteins | sample 176DNAGHGlowgp2_FD_193490 | JGI IMG/M metagenome (GOLD analysis project Ga0247608, IMG submission 193490) | Sheep rumen microbial communities from Palmerston North, Manawatu-Wanganui, New Zealand - 1766 DNA GHGlow gp2 | ecosystem: Host-associated > Mammals > Digestive system > Stomach > Rumen ...
AATCATAGTATAAAGATGAAAGAAATATTGTACATACTGCTGGATAATTATGCTGAGCACGAGATAGGTTTCATGCCAGGTGCAGTGAGCACTGATGCCAAAGGCTTTCGCAAGGAGCCTAAGTATATTAACAAGATGGTAGCCCCAACGATGGAGCCTATAAAATCGCTAGGCGGTATGCGAACCCTGCCAGACTATTCGTTCGAAACCATGCCTGCAGATTATGCTGCCTTGGTACTGATAGGTGGTTTCGGTTGGATGAATCCCGAAGCTGAGCAGAGCATGTTTACATGGCTGAGCCGTCTGCTGCACTGGCGGCAGGGTAATGAGACCATCATCCGCGGATACCAGACACAGTTCATTCCGTATAAGGGCATCTACGTCGTCACCCGCCGCTGGCATCGCAACACGGTGATGACCATCATCAACGGAACTTCACAGGAAGCCGTCCTCGAAGTGGAGCGATACAAGGAAATCCTCAACGACGGACAGGACATCACCCGCGTCAAGGACATTCCCACCGGCCGTTACTACGACCTGACAAAAGTCTTGAAGCTGAAGCCGAGACAGTCGCTGGTGCTCGAGTTCTGATATTGCCCTGAGGTCTTATGACTATTGTTTCAAATACTAAAGTCGCCGAGTTTACGAATCAAACTCGGCGACTTTGCTGTTCAAACTCGGCGACTTTGCTGTTCAAACTCGGCGACTTTGCTCAGTAGTTAGCTCTCACTTCATCACGACCTTGCGACCATTGACGATGAAGATGCCCTTCTTCGTCGGCATTCCCTCAATCTTACGACCGTCCAGCGTGTAATAATGGTCAATAGTCAACGGTGAATAGTCAATGGACAGGATGCCTGTGGCACCAGGAGTCACAGTAATGCTGTATATCTTCACCACATCGGTTCCTGCCGCACGCAGGGCAGGAGCAGCGCTGCTGCCGACGATGGCATAGATATAGACGTAGGTATCCTCCGTCACATCGTAGCTCACCACAACATCGCCCTGCTCCGTCTTCGTGGCAATCATCGGGGTCTGGTTGCCCACCTGCACTACTAACTGTGCATTGCCCGTTGTCTTCGCATTCACCTTGATGAGGCCCTTGCCGGCAGCCACCTTCAGGATAAGACCCGTGAAGTTGTTCTTCACGTCGTTTGAACCCGGCTCCTTGTCAGCAATCTGCCCCATATTCGTTGGCTGGCTGATGACGATACTCTGATCCGCTGCGTCATATCCATTCTCACCAACAATATAGTAGATGTTACCAACCACATTGCCAGACAAGTCCTGTCCACGGAGTTCATCCGCATTCATAGATGTCTCACTTTCAATAGGCTCCAGTTTGACAGGCTTTGCAGTTACGGTCAGCGTACCTGACTGATAGGAGAAGCTATAGTTCTGTGCCTCAGCACCGCTAATTGTAACTTCATAATCTCCAGCCGGACTGTCCTTGGTAGCAGTAGTGGTAACGACTGGCTGCTTGGTCAGCACGGCCTTTGTCTCGTTATTCTTGAAACCTGTGAAGACAGGGGTGAATTCAGGATTATCTTCGCCCTCCTTCTTTGTGTAGTTTCCTGCAGAGATAGTCAGCGGAGCTTTGGTGATTGTCAGCGTACCATTCACTAAGTTCACCGTTCCGTTGTTGCCCACAGTACCTTTAGAGATTATGATGTCGTATGTACCGACGGGTGATGTCGCCGTAGCTGAACAGGTAACAGTTGGTGTACCTGAAATTATCGTGCCACCGCTTACAGTATATTCAAACGTAGGATTAGCCTCTCCATACTCGCGCGTATAGCTCTTGGCTGTCAGCGTCACATCATTCATTTCCTCATATCCGGGATCCCCCTCTTGCAATGCTACGATATTAGCGAATTTTTTCCAAAAGCCATTGGAATTGTATGAACTAACGGACTTGTATGCATTAACAGCTGTAGCAGGTACATGAAGAGTTGTGGTCTCATAGATAAACTCGAAAGGATCGTTATACGCGCCTGGAGGAGTTGTTATTGTGCAATAGATATCCTTCATTGCTGTACAACCAGAAAAAAAATCGCTGCCAATTACATCAGGAAATTCCTTACAGAAAACCACATACTCCAATCCGGAACAATCTTTGAATACTTCTTTGCGAAACGCACCAGCCCCACCTAAGAATGACACATATTTCAGTCCGGTACAGCCAGCAAAGCAAGATCTCGTTAATACAACCCTTTCTGGGAATTCTATAGATGTCAGTTTTGAGCAACCGGCAAAAGCCAAAGGTCCTATCGTCATTATCGATGAAGGCATATCCATTGACACCAAATTAGAACAGCCATAAAAGGCACCACCACCGATATCAGTTACTGATGCAGGAATGGATACTTTTTTAAAACTGATGCATCCATTAAATAGTCCACCATTAATAGTCGTTATGCCTTCTGGAACTCTAAGGTTTTCCAACTCACTCCCATTGACAAAAAGCCGATACGAAAGTTTATCTTCATCTTCTGTTGAAACCGATAAGGAAAAGTTAAACCAAACTGCCAGGTTCGGTACATGTATCTCCTCAAAATAGCTATAGTTGAAACTTGATTCTTCAGTAATTCCTGTTCCCAAGAATAGTTTCTTTACCGTAGTACCAGAGAAGGGCGAGACAACCTTCTTCACGCTGTTAGGAATAGTAACCTGTTCGCGAATGATGTCACCACTATACAACCCGTCTTTGCCAAAGGCATTATTGCCAATTTCAACGACACCCTCAGGAATGTCAATATTCATCAGGGCAAAACAGTTTTCAAATGCATAGTTGCTAATTACAGCTAAGTTCTTCGATAGAGTTAAAGAGGCTAATTTATAACAGGATTGGAAGGCGTATTCTCCAATCGAAGTGATATTGTCAGGCAATACGACTTCCGTTATACTTTTACAGCCATAAAAGCTGCTACTACCGATAGAGGTCACTCCAGATGGTATAAGAATTTCCTTTAAGTTGGCACAATTATAAAAGGCTCTATTACCGATAGAAGTAACCTTTTCAGGTATTGAAATATAATTCAAGTAGGTACATCCGCTAAAGGATTCGTCGGCTATAGCGGTCAAGCCTGTGAAGTATTTCAGTTCATAGAATGTCACTAATTGTGTGTTGTCTTTGAACACCGTCCCGATGTTTTTCACTGCGGCAGCCTCTTGTTCAGAGAGTTTCCCATCACCGTTGGTATCCCAGTTGTCAACGCAAATCTTCTCCACCCGTGAGTCGGCAAAGGTGATGATACCTCCTACAGGAGGATTGTCTACATAGCCAGGATCTCCGGACTTCAGTGCAACGATGTTACCGAACTTACTCCATGGCTCAGTTGCCTTATAACTCTCGATGGCAGACTCCTGGACATGTAGTGTGGCATATTCTATTTGGCAGTCATCACTGAATCCATTTTTCGCATTCTTTAAGGGAGTAAACATCGGATTATAAACGTCAGTAAGTTCTTTGCATCCGCTAACCCTTAAACCATTGCTATCATCTTCTATGCCCATGCCCAGCACGATAGTCGTCAAGTTAGGACAGTCTGATACGTATAAGCTTGAAGTGTTATCAGAAATTTGCAACTTCGTGATTTTATTGAGATAATACAATTTAAATGCTTCAGCATTTATGTTCTTCGGACTGATTTCTGAAAGGTTGTCGCAATTAAAGATGGAGACTTTTTTGGCATTATCTATCTGGATGTCTGTTAACAAGGGACACCCACCTATCGAAATATCAATACTCCCATCTCCTACTTTGACTGAGGTGAGAGCAGCACAAGAACTAATATCCATGCTTCCCAATCCTGTTCCTATTCTGACACTTTTCAGATTGGGAAGATCAGATATTCCACAAAAGGGTTCACCCGTAGCTTGTCCGCTATATGTCAGCCTTGTCTTAAACTCCTTTACTCCATCTGGAATAACAAGTGACGTCATAGCAGAAAAGTTCTCAAATGCATGAGAAGACAATGTTTCTATGCCATCAGGAACAACAACATCCTTCAGTTCCACTCCGTTAAGATATAAATGACCTGCATAATATAGGGGACACTGTATATAATCAGTAGTTCCCCACATTGAAACATGAGAGATACCAAAATCAATAGAAAGCCATGCCTTTAGGTCTGAGATATTAACACGTTTAATATTTTCACACTTATGGAATGCTCTTTCGCCAACACTCGTAATACCTTTACCCCATGTTACAGAAGTGAGCCCTGAGCAGTTTTGAAATGTACCAGCACCGATGGATTCTACACTGTCAGGCAATTTGACAGATGTAAGCATCTTTGCACCATAAAAGGCATAACTGCTCACGGCCGTTACACCGTTAGGTATGACCAAGTCTGATAGTGCTGTGTTATTGAGGTAAAAGGTACTTACAAATTGCGTCGGGCTTGCATACGCATTGGTGAACTCTATACCACACCATGCAACCAAGTCTGATATATACAAGGAGCCTATTGATTTGGCAAATTGGGAGTCCGAGTCACTATAGGCCGCTATCTTTTTTATACTGCTGGGAATCTTGAGCGACGTTAACGTGCAACCAGAAAAAGCATATTCATCAATTCCTACGACATCATAGGACACACCGTCATATACGACTGTTTCAGGAATAACCACATCACCAGAATAGGTTCCATTCTCATTGTCTCCATAAGTCACCGTGGCCTGTTTGGCTTTCTTCACGATATTGTAATAGATGCCGTCAATACAGGCATCATAAGCATTGGCTGCTAATGGAACAGATAGCACCATCACTAATAAAGCTAATAATATTTGTTTCATAATTCTTTTGTTTTAAGTTTTAACCTATAATTGTTTTGCTTCAGTCCAGGCCTTGGTAAATAGACAGAAAAAGAAAACGTGGACTGGTTACTTCGTCTACGTTCATCGAGGTATCGCCAAACACCTTACACGCTATATCCGAGTAAAAGCCCACGCCTGTTGGCGTGAGCATCCGTGCTTTTACTCTTGCGTGTTCTCTTAATTTTGGCGAAATTTCGATGAACAAGATTCAAGCGGACGCTTCTATTTCTATATGTCTTTATGCTTCTTTTCTATGTCATGGGCATACCTGTTTTATGGGTTAGACATTATTTGCAATATACTGTTTAATCTTTTCTATCAGCTGGCGAGTTGGTTCTATTCGCACAAGAATCTCCTCTTCCGATACGTCGTATGAACAATTGTAGTCAGCATTTTCGCGCATAGTCTGCATTTGCGAATAAAACCGGCCGTCCTCAACGGAAAAACGTTGAGTCCTAACAAAGTATTGTTGGAAGCGGATGACAGCGCCTTTATGGGTTCCGACTTCATGCCCTTCACTAATAAGTAGTGCACTGACTGCATGGAAAAGCGAATAATAAAGACGATTTGCCAAAGTATTCCACAAGCCACCCTCACGCAACAATTGTTGTTCGGCGAATGTGCGTTCGGCCTTGTCTAACTCCATTTCGATGATAATCCGTCTATCTTCTTCTTTAAGACTCATAAATCAGTTGCTTGTCATGTTCAACATTATAATAGAACAACGAGTGTGGAGTGTTATACCATTCGTCCTTGGTGTAGGTATGGACACTGATATACTGCCATAAGTCAAAGCCTTGCTCCATGATAGGATAGGCATATTTGTCGAAGTCATTGAGTTCTCTCTTAGGTTTGTCGAGTAGTAGCAGCAGATCCCAGTCAGAGTCTTCATGGTAGTCACCACGGGCGCGTGAGCCATAGAGATAAAGCGTACTGCCTTTAGGCAATACACGGGCAGCAGTCTGCTTGATATGTTTTATCATCATGTCGCGTTCCATATCAAATAGCCTATATGTGTGGCAAAGATACGCATTATTTCCGAAACGGCAAAAGAAAAAGCCGGATTTTTGTTTAGTAAATCCGAATCTTCAGCTGATGACGCCTCTGCTTGTCGATGCTGTACTTCTTCAGCACGCCCGGGCCGCAGGAGCTGTTGCCCAAGCCCATGACGGCACAGTCGATGCTGAGGTAGGTCTTGCCCTGGTCCTCCAGCTCGTAGTCGTGCGTCTTGCTTGCCAGATACTGTGCCGAGTATGGCAGTGCAGAGAACGAGAAGGTGCCTTCCGTGGCCTCGATGCGTAGTGGCTTGACGCCCTTGCCGTGCAGCTCTACTACGGTGCAGTCCTCGTGGTTGCCCGAGTGCTGCGGACGGGGATAGTGTACATACTGCTTGCTGACCTCCGACTGCCACCAACCTATGGGGCACGACACCTTGCGGTCTGGGTAGTTGTCCCACGGGCCTCGCCCGTGCCAGGTCAGCAATTCGTATTCGCGCGGCAGCTCGATGACGATACCCAGCCGCGGCAGTGGCGGCAGGGTGTCGGGAATCTCGAAGGTAAAGGTCCACTCGTCGCCGTTCTGTTCGGTGGTCATGGGGATGCGCAGGGTGTCAAGTCCACAGCGCTTCCAGTCTTTAGCCAGCCAGTTGCCGAAGCTCTTGTCGTTGTCTGTTGGGGCGCGGAACACCTGCGGACGGATGGAGAGTTGAGAGTTGAGAGTTGAGAGTTGAGAGTTGAGATTTGGGAGTTGGGAGTTGAGAGTTGAGAGTTGAGAGTTGTTGGCCTTTTTCTTGCTCTGTGGTCGGTCGCTGCCTATGCGCTTGACACCCACGGCCTGACTGTGGTCTACGGGGAAGTACTCCTCGCCAGCCATCCGTGCTGCCTCGCCATAGACGGCTTGCACCTCGTAGTATTTCGGTGTCAGCGTGCGGTTACTCATCACGATGCCGTTCAGGCAGAAGGCGTTGAGATTGGGCTTGTCGCCGAAGTCACCACCATAAAAGACGGAGTCGCCCCTCATGATACCCTGATCCACCCAGTCCCAGATGAATCCGCCTAATAATCGTGGATTGCTGTTGATCTCGTCCCAATACTCCTTGAAGTTGCCCAGTGCGTTACCCATGGCGTGGGCATACTCGCTGGTCATCACCGGTCGCGGTCCGCCGTCGGAGCCCTCCCACGAGCAGTGGTCTCCCTCGCGCTGTGCTATCTCTAAGAGCCGTTCCCACCGTGCGTTCTCGGCCCGCTCCTGGTCAGAGCCCTCGGCGATGCCGGGGTTCAGGTATTCCTCCATCACGCGTGGATAGAAGCGGCTGATGACATCCACCGTCTGTGGGTCGTGGCTGGTACGCGTCATGTCGGAGCGTACCGATGCCGTGCCCTGAGCACCCTCGTAGTGTACCGGTCGGGTGGGGTCGAACTCGTGGAGCCATGCCGACATGGCAGCATGGTTGGCTCCGTAGCCGCTCTCGTTGCCAAGGCTCCAGAAGATGATGGAGGGATGGTTCTTGTCGCGTTCGGCCATGCGGACTACCCTGTCTATGAAGGCGTCGGCCCAGTCGGGTGTCGAGCTTAGCGTGCCGCGCAGCCCGTGCGTCTCGCAGTCGGCTTCGTCCATGACATACATGCCTATCGAGTCGCACAGCTCATACCATCGTGGGCAGTTAGGGTAGTGGGCCAGACGGACGGCATTGATGTTGGCCTGCTTCATCAGCCGCAGGTCGCGCAACATCAGCTCCTCCGTCATCACGCGTGCCCGCAGCGGGTCGTGCTCATGGCGGTTCACTCCGCGTAGCTTGATAGCGCGGCCGTTGATGAGCAGCTGTCCGCCGGCTATCCTGATGTTGCGGAAGCCCACACGCTGTGTCACGCGCTCTATGGTCTTCCCCTCTGCGTTCTTCAGTTCCATGCAGAGGGTGTAGAGGTGGGGCGTCTCGGCGTTCCACAGCTTAGGCTGCGCTACCGTAATCTCCATGCGGTTCGTCTTCCGGTATCCACGTTGCGGGAACCACTCGTTCATACGCGATGCCTTGTGCTGCAAGTCGAGGACTTCAGTGGCTGCGACAGAATCGCAGGCCACAGCCTGCTGGCCGTCCATGAGCGTGGCCACCAGCCGGTAGCCCTCGCCCTTCTCGCCATTGTACACCGAGAACTGGGGGTTGACGGTCAGTGTCCAATCCTTCCCCTCCTTCGCAGGGAGGGTTCTTACAGCCACATCCCTCAGTCGGACATCCGGTGTGTGGTAAAGCAACACGTCGCGGTGTATGCCTCCGAAGCGCCAGAAGTCCTGATCCTCCAAGTACGAGCCGTCGCTGTATTTGTAGACCTCTATAGCTATATGGTTTTCACCTTTCTTTATATAAGGCGTGACATTAAACTCCGACGGTTCCATCGAGCCCTGCGAGTAGCCCACGCACTGTCCGTTCACCCAGACATAAAATGCCGACATCACGCCCTCGAAGCGCAGGAAGGTCTGTCCTGCTCCTGCCGGCGAGGTGCCTGGCGAGGCCGCTATCCAGCTGTCGGGCACGCAGAACGTCCTGCGGTACTGTCCTGTCGGGTTGCGCTCCACATAAGTAGTCCACGCCTCTTTAGGCTCGCGGGTGACGTATGGCGGGTCGATCTTGAACGGATAGCCTGCCGAGACGTAGATGGGCGTGCCATACTCATGGCCGCTGGTGTTTACCTCCCAGTTGGCAGGTACGGGGAACGTATCCCATGCCTTGTCGACAAAGTCAGTGCGATAGAAGTCCGGGATGCGTTCCTCGGGAGTCTTTGTCCAACGGAACTGCCACAGACCGTTCAGGCTCAGCGTGCGGTCACCTTTCTGCTCACCGTAGGGAATGAAGTACGCCCGTGCCGGTTCGCGGTTAATCTGCAATACATGGTTGTCCTCCCAGTCGCGGTGCTCCTGGGCAATGGTAATGGTGGCTACTGACAGCAGCAGGCCGATGAGAATCTGTTTCATATATAAAGAAGACGCACAGCCCGTTTGTCTTGTCATCAACATGTATCACTAAATACATTAGGAATAAAGAGCTTGCATATTCTATTGCACCTCGACCTCCTTGAATTCGATGTCCTTGGTGTCGATGCGCAGCCTATACGTGCCGGCATTAATCTGCGTACCGGTGGTTGTTGACAGCATCTTGAACTTGTTGGGTGTCGGAGGGAAGGTCACGTCGCGGTCTACCAGTACGCTGTTCTTCGCGTCGGTAATGGTCATGCGTGCCGTGACGGGTTCGCCGGTGGTGTTCTTGTAGCGGAAACGCAGGGCATACTCCTGCCCCAGTCCGGGGGTGATGATGAAGGTGGTGCCGCTTTTAGTTGAGCGTTGAGCGTTGAGCGTTGAGCGTTGAGAGTTGGGAGTTCTTTGACCTGAAGGTCTAAGCGAGCGGAGCTCGTGGGAGAGTTGAGCTGGCTTTTCGGGTTGATAGACGCTGGCGGGACGTGCCTCGGTGTCCTTTGGCAGTTCCTCCTTGGGCAGGCGTGCAATGGTGTCGGTGTCGAGGGCACGCCAGTCGACGGCTAAATGTGACAATGGCTCTGCATCCAGTGGTACCACAGACTGACTGGTGGCTACGGCCATGCCGCAGATGACGGCTTGGCCGGCTTTTACTTCCGGGAACGATATGCGCAGTCGCCCATCCTTGGCGCGGGCATAGACCACACGCTTCAGTGCTCCGCAGTAGCCGGCCTCTGCCCAGGGGTCAAGGTCGTCGATGACGGTCTGGCCGTTGATGGCGACGTCGAAGATGCGCAGGCCTTCGTAGTCGGCAGTCTCGGAGACGTCTCGGCCGTGCCACGGCTCGCAGAAGTAGAGTTCTATGCGGTAGAGGGAGGTGTCAGCGGGTAAACCGCTGACCGCAGCGGTAGAATCGCTGACCGCAGCGACGGGCAGGTCGTACCACAGGCGGTGACGACCGAAACGGAAGTACTGGAACAGTTCGTCGCTACGGGTACCGTGAATGTCGGTGGTGATGTGGCGCTGCGAAGCTTGCAAGGCGTTGACTCCGGGGAAGTCCTGTCCCCAGGAGTGGCTATGCAGGGTGTCGTCGGCAAGCCACTGCTGATTGAACTCGTCGCGGAAGGCATTGCCGCCACAATTGATGCGGTAGAGGTAGTGATAGCCTTCGGCACCTTTTAACAGGTCGCGGTTACGGTCGGCGGCAGTAGAACCGCTGCCTTTGGGACCTTTAGCAACATAACGGTCACGGTACATGTAGTAGGCGTCGGTGGGTTCCTCCCAGGCGGTGACGAGTCCTTTATAGTTGATGGGTCCTATCTTGTCGATGCGGCGTAGGGCACCGTCGGGCTGTACGCGGCCGGGGTTGTCGTGCGAGTTGAATATCCACTGGAAGTGGCCGCAGACACCCATGCTGTCGCGGTATGCCTTCTCGGCCAGACGGGCTTTCTTCTCTAAGAGGGCGCAGAACGACTCTTCGCTGTACTTGGCGTCGCCGTGCAGGTCGAGGGTGCGCCACGCACCGTATTCGCCGTTCAGCAGCTGCTCGGGCTGTGAGAGCTCGCGGTCGTAGTTGTCGGCAGTGCCGCCGTAGGTGCCGCTCCAGTTCTGTATGACGTTCCAGTCGGTGCCCTCGCCGCCGTTGCAGGTGGTGATGGCGCGCTGGTCACGGCAGGTGGGGTCCAGGCTGCGTATGATGTCGGAACACTCCTGGGCGAAGGCCTTGGGCAGCACGCTCTCGTTCTGCAGTCCCCATAGTACGACGGAGGGCGAGTTGCGGCGCTCCTTGATCCAGCGAACGAGGAGACGCTTGAAATTATCGCGGAATTCAGGTGTGTCATACCAGATGTGTGCTGAGAACTGGCTCCAGAAGAGCATGCCCTGTTCGTCAAACAGCTGCTGATAGAGCAGGTTATGAGGCTGGTGAGCTTCACGGAAAGCATTGAAGCCAGCATTGCGGATTTGCTTCACACGGCTCCGTATCTGTTCTGGAGTAAAGGCATGACTATTACCAAGGATATGCTCATACTCACAAGTGCCATTGATGAAGACGGGCTCTTCGTTGAGGTAAAAGCGGTTGTTGTCAGGGGCGGAGATGTCACGGTCTGTTGACAAAGGCCACGAAACTGAGCGAATGCCAAACGGCGTGCGCACTTCGTCTGTGGTCTTGCCGTCACGCTTGATCATCGTGGCAAGGTTATAGAGATAGGGATCTTTAAGGTTCCACAGATGGGGATTGTCTATTTGCTCAGCTATTTTGAATGTGCGTGTCTCACCTGGCTGTAGTGATACTGCCGTTGCCTGGCGGAAAACCTGCTTGCCAGAAGCCAGCGTGAACTTATTGACCAGCTCAATGGCTTGTTGCCGTTGTGTGTAGTTCTTCACTTCAGTTTCGATGAATACGGAGTCGCAGGTGGTATTGTTCCAGATGTGGACGCCAAAGGGTTCTATGCGCACGTCATCGGTCTCAATCAGTGTGACAGGGCGGAAGATGCCAAAGGGCTGGCTACCTTCAGAGAATCCCCATTCCGACGAACAACCGCCACAGACCCATGGTGTGGCAGTCTGCATGGCGGGATGGTCGACGAGGACTCGCAATTCGTTCTGTCCGTTGTGCAGAGCATCTGTGACGTCGAGCGTCCAGACGGTACGCCCCACCAGTTCCTTAGGATACTGGTGACCGTTGAGGGTAACGGTGGCAAAGGTGCCGACACCCTCAAACTGGAGGAAGTAACGCTTGTCGGCGTGCTTGTCGGCAGCAAACACCTTATTATATATAGCAGAGCCGTGCAGGTTGCCATGACGCAGCTGACGGTAGCCGTAGTAGTCGTCGAAGTTGTGGGGGACGTTGACGTTTGTTGCGACGGAGTCACGACCTGCCACCAGCGCCTGCCAGCCGTCATTGAGGCTGACGAGGCGACGCCTGCCCGTGGGTTCGGGAGCGGGGAAGCGGACTTCCGAGCGGCCCATCGGCACGCTTGTTGCAACAGCAATGCCGCGCTGCTGGTCGTTGTTGACGGCACAATAGAAATGGTAGACGACCCCATCGTGCTTCACGACATACGACTTATGAGCAAACATCTCGTCATAGGGCTTAGAAGGGATAATGAGGTCATTGCCCTCCCATGTTTGCCAATGGATGAGGTCGCGTGAGACGGCAAAGGTATTGAAGGCATTATATTTGCGACTGGGGTCGTATGCCTTGAAGTAGAACATGACGTAGAGGGGCATGTCAGTGGCTTGTCCGCTGAACACGTCCCTATCTATCCTGGCAATCTGCGCGTCGCCAGTGATGATGCCGCCCACCTCATTGGCAAAGACAGGGTTGCCGTCATAGCGCTTCCATTTCTTCAGGTCGTTGCTGAGGGCGATGCCTATACGCTCTGCCTTGAGATTGTTGGCAGGGTTGATACCGCCAGCATTATAGAACATCACAAAGCGTTTACCCAGCGTCTTGGCAGGATCATCATAAATAGTACTCTTATATTGCACCAACTTCTCCCACCACTGCACGTCCTTGTCGTTAATGCTGAGCAAGGGCTTGTCGGTACTCTGCCATTCATGGGCTTGCGTGATGTCGGCATCCGTCCATGCCATGCCAATGTTCAATGGCTCGCGTACGGCTTCGTAGCCCGTGCCATGACCACCGATGTAGGTCATCCAGTAGTTCTTCTTATATTTCGTGATGCCGTAGCTGCCACCCCATGTCCAGTCGATGAGGGCAGGGAAACCGCCGCGCTGGTTCATGTCCCAGCCGTCGTCCTTGTAAGAGAGGACACGGCCATCCGTTTTCCAGTGTAGAAGATCATCACTTTCTGCCAGCCATGTTTCGTAGCCACGACCGTCCGTACCGTCTTTGCCGTTATAGACCACGTAAGTCATCAGCCATTTGTCTCCCACGCGGAAGACTGTCGGACAGTCAATTTTGTGGTAGTTGTCTGCGGGGGCAACGACGAGGCCATATTTATAGGGCGTACGCACCTCATCGTAGATGGCCTGCATGGTGGCAGTAGGGATGATGTCAGCGGCAAAAGCGCTAACCACAATAAGGAGCGCTACGAGGGCAGTGATTGCTTTTTTCATGTCATTCGCTTATTTTTGAAAGAGCCAGTCAACCTCGGTCGAAGGGCCGTTAAGGCCGCAGTCACGAGGCGTGATGTCGTCAGAGGTAAAGCCTGCTATCATGAGGATGCCCTTGGGCAGACGGAGGGTGTGGCGACCGGCGGGGAGACTGTAGGCGTGGATATTTACTTTGGGCATCTGTACCATGCTGATGGCATTGGTCAGCACGGGTTCTGCCTGTCCGTACTCGTTACCTGTGGCATCAATCTCTAACTTCGGTGCCTTGGCCCACTTGGAATCATCATCCTTGAAGAGGCCGACAAGCACCTTGACGGGCTGTTCGCTCTCAAACTCGATGGTTGTACCGACGATGCGCGTCGTGTCGCGATTCAGCACAAGGGCCTGAAGGCCGACGAGTTCAGGAGCAATGGAGTCGACGGGCGTGTCGGTGCGGTTCTCGAAGAGAATGGCACCCTTCTCTAAAGTTAAGTGTTTAGAGTTCAGAGGAAATTTAACGTTAGCGGGCTTTAAAGGACGGACGAGGACATCGTTCTGAGCTACAGGGTGCTTCAGCTTTTCGATATTCTCCTTGAAGGCATCGAGCTCAGCCTGATAGACGACGGCCAGTTCACTCCATGTCTTCATCTTACCATTGTCACCACCTACAGGAATACGGCGCTGGGCCGTCTGCATGGAGTTGGCATAGAGGTAGGTCAGGTCTGTGATTTGAGCCAATTCATGCCATGCTGCCATGCTCATTTCTAATAGAGGAACGGCACGGTCGAGCCAGTTGATGTCCTTTGACCATTTGTAGTTCAATACCTGCTGTGCAGCCAACACTTTATAATAGAAGGATTGGGCAAATAATCGGTAACACTGCAAGTCTACAGCCAGACGCTGGAATTCTTCTTGGTGGCGAGTGGGAAGGGAACGAACTTTTGAGATAGACAAGCAAGCCAGTTCACCATGGGTGACACACTGCATGGCAATATCCAATGGCAGTTCTCCCACATGCTGTTCGTGTTTCCATTCCTTCTCAACATATTCAATCAGTTTCTCGCCCTCAGGTCCGCAGCTTTCGTAGAATCCCGGGTAGATGGTATACTTGTAGGGGTTGACGAGTTCGCCCATGGTCATGCCGAGGAGCAGCGTCTGACGGTTACCTTCGGTGATGCCGAAGCGGCGCAGCAGTTTGGGGGCTATCTCGCCTGCTTCGTCGTAAGCATTGAGCAGATGACCAGCGGTGATGGTGTCGATGCCGTAGTAATCTGCCAGTTCTTTTTTCCAATAGGTCTTGTCAGTACCACGGTTCTCATTCCACGCATAGCGGCCCCATGCTTTATACCACATCCAGTCGCGGTCCAACTGCTTCAGTCGCTCGCCATTAGGCAGCTTGTCGGCGGTATATGGCCAGTCCCAATAAGATGCCTGTGGATAGAGATGCAGGCCCTTCGAGTGATGCACGCGGTGCATGGCCTGAACGGTCTTCTCGATGAAGGCAGGACTGGACCAGCGCCATGGCTCCAGATTGGCAAGGATATGGACGTTGTCAATATGCACGGGAGCGGCTTCTGCCAACTGACGGTGCGTCTCGCCCCAGGGACCGCCGGGCTCGTAGGTGGTCAGCGACTCGCCGGTATATTTCGACATCGTATAAATGTTAGGATAGAGCGGCAGCGACTCCTTCAGCACCAACGGCCCGTCGGTGTCATGACTGCGCAGTACTACCGGGGGAATATCTTTCCGCTTGCTGGCTTCCAGTCCGTCCTTGATGCCTGGGATGATGGTTTCCTTCATCCATGTGACGTCGTCGTCGATGGTGGCCATCGCCTCGCCTAAGCAGACAAGGAGGCCTACGTTGGGATAGTTCTCGATGAAGGCAGCTATCGACTTGCGCGTGTAGTCGCTGATAAGCGGTGTGATGGGGCGGTGGCGGTCCTGCGTCTTCAGGCCGTAGTGGTCGGCAAAGGGCTTGCTGAGGATGATGTTGTAGAACATTTGTATGACCCAGATGCCCCGGCGGTCGGCCTCGTGCGTTAGAAATGAGAACATGTCGACATTCTTCTGGAACGTCTCGTCGTCTACTTCCAAAGCGAAGGGATAGTCCTTCAGCTTGACCAGCGAGGCAAAGGGATGGCCGTTCCATAGGTAGAGTGAGTTGTACTTGTTCTCCACCATCATGTCGAGATACTTCATCCACTCCTGCTTGTCGTAGAACCAAGGAAAGTTCTCGGGGGTATATGGATATTCGTAGACGGTATGGCCAGGGAGATAGACTGTCTTCTGCAAGCCAATACATGTGCCACGCATTACCATTTGCGGTGCCTCTTTGACGGGTTTGACGGCATCCAATGCTCCCGCAAGTTTGGTGCGTTCGGCCAACTCCACGCAGCCGTAGATGACACCCGTGGCATCGTTACCCGTCACGGTCAAGCCCTTGTTGCTCTTGGTGATGGTGTAGCCCTCGGCGGCACCACTGTTGGCATTGGCCAGCGTGATGCTCAACCCCTTCTTGGCAGTCACCTCGTAGCCCAAGGCTGTCAGCTTCTTCTGTAGGTACTCTTTGGCATATTGCTCGCGGGCTGTGGCATTCTTGGAAACGGAAATGCAGACCTGCTGGGCTTGAATAGTCAGACATACGGTCAATGAGAACAATGTAATAAGTATCTTTTTCATTTTTTGCGATTATTTCAGTAGGGTGGGATCTATCATCTTATATGCTATGCGCAGGCGGCGCCAGGTGTAGGCGACATGCAACATGCCGTCGCGACCCTGGATGATGCAAGGGTAGGAATACTGGCTGATGGGCGAGTCTTCGAGTGTCAGAGCGTGGTGCCAGTGGATGCCGTCGTCGCTGATGGCGATGCTGAGCGGCGTGCGCACGCCCTTCTTGGTGCTGGGCAGGGTCTCGAAGTTGTTGTAGACGAGCACATGGCGACCGTCGATGAGGGTGACGGCATCGGTACCCGATTGGTTGTTAGGTACGTCGAGCAGTGTCACCTTCGACCACGTGTCGCCGCCGTCGGAGGAAAACGAGGTGCCTATCTTACCGTTGCGGGTACGCATCAGCACCTGCAGACGGCCGTCCTTCAGCTTCAGGATGCTGGGCTGGATGCAGTCGATGGGGTGCTTCCCGTTGGCAGCAGCCACGCCTCCGGCATCGGGGGCTTCGAAGTCTTCCTTCTTGCCCGACTGAGAAGCGTCGGGCACAGCGGCAGACGGAGAGGTGCCGGACACTTCTGCCTTCATGTCTTCCGTGCGCATGGCCAGTTTGGCGTCGATGGGGCCTACGTAGCGCCATTGCTTGGTCTGCACGTCGTAGATTTCCATGTGGAACTTCCAGCCGTTGTCCTCCGTACTTGACGGGCAGAGAAGGCGTCCGTCAATGATTTCGGGTTTGTTCTTAATGGGACCGAGGAAGCCCTGTGGCAGCGGCTCCTTGTCGCTCCAGGTCTTGCCGCCGTCACGCGATTTACAGAGCCAGCCGGTCCAGTCACTGACCTTCAGGCCTATCTTGAAGAACAGCCATAGCTCGCCGTCGGGCATCTCACAGATGACGGGGTTCCAGCAGGCCTTGCGGCGTTGTTTGTCCGAGGCTGAACCTCTGCATACAGGCCCTCCTGTAGCTGGGGTGGTTTCGGCGGTGATGCCAGCGATGTTGGCATTGGTTGTGCCGAGCTCGAAGACACCATCGGCAGCGAGGATGGGGGCAGACCACTCGTTGCTCCCTTTTTCCTTGATGCTCACCCAGATGCATACGTCGGGGTTACGCTCGTGCTTGCCGCCGAAGTAGGTGGCTACGAGGTCGCCCTTCTTTGTCTCCACGATGCTGGCCGAGTGGCACTGCGGGAAGGAGGCTTGGGTATAGAGGAATTCGTCCTTCACGATGGCTTCGGAGGCGGTGGGCATGTTGCAGGAGAAGTTGTAGGAGCCTGAGCCAATGGTCTTCACCGTGCCGTCGGGCAGGTAGACGTCGGCCGTCGTGTTGCATGGGATGAGAACGTGCCAGTCGATGTGGCGCTGGGTCTTTTCCCACTCGCTATGGATGTCGCCGTAGGGGGAGTGGAAGATGGCCCTTGCACTTTCGCAGCCCTGGATGTCGAAGTCGGGCTTCAGCATGATGTGCTTGTAGGCGGTAGCGACGGAGGAGCCGTCGCTCGCGGACTGGGAGGATGGGGGCGTGGCTTGGCGGATGCCGCCGAGGTATTGGTAGCACCAGGTGAGGAGGTCGCCGAGGAGCATGACGTGGTTGCCGCTGTTCATGTGGGGACTGGCCTTGTCACCGTTCCATAGCTCCCAGATGGTTGTGGCGCCGTTCTCGGCCATATAGCCCCACGAGGGGTAGCTCTTTTGCGTGGCTATCATGTAGGCGATGTCGCTGAAGCCGTTATCCGACAGACCGCGCAGCAGCCATGAGATGCCGATGACGCCGCAGGGCACGTGGGCGTTGTTCTTGACGATGATGTTCTCGACGACGTTCTTCACCACCTCCTCACGGCAGTCATCGGGCACGATGCCGAAGGAGAGTGCCAAGAGGTTGGCGGTGGCGGTATTGTTGCCGTAGAACACGCTGTCGGGGTAGAGCACATGCCCCGGGCGGGGCGACGTGCCCCGCTTGACGGTCAGGAAGTGGCGGTTGAAGTCGCGCGTCATCTGTTCGCGCAGGGGGCGCCAGTGGTCGGCCTCGCAGCCCCACTGCTCCATGAGCTGCATGGTGCGGATGATGTAGGCCGTGGAGATAAGTGCCACATCCGTCTTGCGTGCCGGGTCTTGCGAATGGATAAGTTCCAGCTTCTCGGGTGGCACGCACCAGTCGCCATATTTGCCGCAGCGGATGATGCCGTCGTCGCTATACTCCTCGATGATATGGTTGACCCACTTCTTGATGGAGGGGTAGGAGCGGTCGATGGCCTCGCGGTTGCCGAACTGACGCCACAGCATGTCGCAGCCGAAGGGCAGGGCGGCGGCCCAGGTGACGTCGTCGCTGTAGTAGTTCCAGAAGGCCGGAGCCACGTCGGGGATGCAGCCGTCGGAGCGCTGCGCCTCGCAGATGTCGCGCATCCACTTGGTGTAGAGGCGCTCGTTTAGGGCCACGAAGCTCTCGCCGAGGCTTCCCATGGTGCGGTCGCCCAGCCAGGGCTGGCGCTCGTCGCGCTGCGGGCAGTCGACGGGCATGCCCTTGTAGTTGGCGGCAATGCCCATACAGGCATTCTGCACCACCTTATTTAATATAGTATCGCTGCAGCTGAAGCTGTACGGATAAACGGCAATGCCGTCGTACACCTCCTCGGCCACGAGCTGACGGGCGTCGAGGTCTTTGATGCCCGACACCTCGACGTAGCGGAAGCCGTGGTAGACAAACGTCGGTCGCCAGGCGCGGTCGTGGTTCCACTCTTTGGTAACAGGCTCTTGGCCGTTGCAGACGTAGACATCGGTAGAGCGGGCGTTGCGCAGGTTCTCCGTATAGAGCGTGCCGTCAGCATTCAGCTTCTCGGCATAGCGCACGCGGATGGTGTCGCCCGCCTTGCCGTGGGGCATCAGCGACACCCATCCCGCCATGTTCTGGCCGAAGTCGATGACGTAGGTGTCAGGCTTGCCGGGCAGGGGCTTCAGTTCCTTCCACTCGACGGGGCCGGGGATGGTCTTGGTCGGCTTCCACAGTCTGTGATAGCTCTGCACCAGCATGCTCGGCGTCATCTGTCCGCGCAGCTGACCGGTGGGGATGTCGGTGCGCTGGGCCTTGAGCCACTGGCTGTCGTCGTAGCCCACCTCGGCCCAGCCGGCCATCTCCATGCGGGCGTCGTACTCCTCGCCGTCGTACTCGTTGTTCGAGCGGATGGGGCCATTGGCCGTCACCTTCCAGCCCTTGTCGTCGGTCTGCAGGCGCTGGGTGGTGCCGTCCTCATACTCCACGATGACGTTGATGCGGCACTTGGGCAGTCCGAAGACGGGTATCTTGTAGGGCTTGTGCTGCTGCATGGGGAAGTAGCGGCCGTTGCCGAGGATGATGCCGAGGCAGACGCGAGAGTTTAGAGTTGAGAGTTTAGAGTTGAGAGTTGAGGTGACGTCGTAGGTGTTGTAGTAGATGGTCTTGCGGTAGTCGCTGGGAACAGGGGTAAGCACGTCGCGGCCGATGCGCTGGCCGTTGACGTAGAACTCGTAGAGACCCAGTCCGGCCACGAAGGCGGTGGCGCGCTTGACCTTAGCCTGCTTCAGCTCAAATTCCTTGCGCAGGTAGCGGGCGGCCAGACGCGTGTGGAAGCCGCGCTCCTCGCCGGGCTGCAGGCTTTCCAGTCCTATCCAGTAGCCCTTCCACTTGGACTCGTTGAGCAGCCCGATGCTGAAGAAATTGGGATTCCAGTTCCAGCCCGTCTCGCCCTTGTTGGTCTTCACACGGACGTTCCACCAGCAGTGCTGGTTGCTGGCTAACGGTTTGCCGCCATAGGGAATCCACAGCTGCTCATTGCTGTCCACCCAGCCTGTGTTCCACAGGTCACCCTTGCCGGCTTTCATCTTCTCGTACGTAGAGGAGACGATAATCTGATAGGCCGTCTGGCGCACATCTTTCTCTTTGTAATGGTCGCCGATTATCCACGAGAATCGGGGCTTTTCGGTGTCGATGCCTAACGGATTGGTCATATTCTCCACGCGTAGCCCAGCAACATAGATGTCGGGGTTCCCTTCTTTCTTCTTGGCTGCCGAGGCTGTCAGCGATAGCAGCACCATCAATATCATCAGGAATCTCTTCATTCTTTATTCTTCTTATTCTTACCTTGTCACCTCTTACTCATTCAGGTCGCGTTCTTTGGCCTTGTAGCCGTCGGGCGACAGTTCAGTCTGGTCTTTCTTCAGGTAGTCTTTCGAGCCATCGACGGCTATGAGCACGCCGTCCTCAGTGCGCACTGACTGCGGGTGGTAGCGGAAGGTGAGCACCTTCGAGTCGAACTCACCCAGATACTTCAGCTTGCCGGTGGCTGCCGTCATCCACCAGACATGCTTCTTCGCTCCCGAAATCTTCGTGAGGTCCACGCGCATCAAGTTGCCGTTGTAGTTATACACCAGCAGGTAGTCCGTGCCACGGGTGGCAATGAGGCGGTTGTACTTCTCGCCGTTCTCCTTGATGATGCTCTGGTCGGCCACGCGCTCGAAGTAGGGGAAGCTGAGGATGAGCCGCTTCAGGTATTGCATCTGCAGGAAGCCTGGGTCGTGCAGTGCTTGGTACCACGTCTTCACATCGCCGGCATCGCCGTAGCTCGTCGGGTAGCCTGGCTTCAGCATTTGCATGATGGCATTGTGACCGTAGGTGTGTCCGCAGCTTCCGGCAAACACGCTCCAGTAGGCATAGCGTCGCACGTCATAGTCCTGCCAGCGTGCCTCGTTGGGGTCATGCAGTCCCACGGGGATGTCCTCATACGATGGTTCTGCGTCGAGTACGGGCTTAATGGGGTCGTACTTCCACGTCGAGTCCACGTACATCCAGTTGTCCTCCTCGGTATTGTCGGGGATGGGGTAGTCGGCATTGCCCATGCGCTGGCCGTAGCGGCGGTGCCCACTCTGGAAGGTGTGGAAGTCCATCCAAGGAGCCTTCGACCACCAGCGTGCCGACGTGTAGCGGCCGCGGGGATGGTACGACATGAGGTGGTTCTTGTCTATCTGCTTGATGGTGGTGGCCAGTGCCTCCCACACCTCTGGCTTGATGTCGCCCTGGATGTCGCCACCCATAAACCAGATGATGTTAGGACGGTCCTTATAGCGGTTGGCCAGGAAGGTGCCATACTTCTTGGCATCGTCGACGCTCAGCAGTCCGTCCTTGACCAGTCCTCCCCAGATGCATACCATGGCGATATAGATACCGTGGTCGGCAGCACGGTCGATGATATAGTCCATATGGTCCCAGTAGCCATAAACGCCCTTGCGGTTGATGTCCTTGAAGTTCCATCCGTCCGTGTTCGACATCTGACCGTAGATGTTATAGGCCGGCACGCCGTCGATGGTCTGCACCTGTACCACGTTGTAGCCCGCCTTGGCCACGCTCTGCAGATACCACTCTGCCTCGGCACGGTCGAGTCGCTCGGGCAACAGCCATCCCGTCTCACCCAGCCAGAAGAAGGGCTGTCCATTCTCAAACTGCAGATAACGTTGGTTATCCGACACCATCAGTTTACCGTTGTCCCACGGTTTCCCTGCCTGTGCTGTGATGGTTAGCAACGCCAGGCACCATATCACCAGAAACTTCTTCATCATTCTAACGTTAGTGTATATAAAAAAGACTGACGAACAAGTATTTTGTCGTCAGTCTTCAGGTCTGTCATCTGATGTTCTTTTTTACAGCTGGTATTCCAGCATAACCATAGAGTATGGTTTCAGTTCGATGTCGAACTTCTTCTTGGCCTTGATGGTTTCCTTCTTCGGTGCGATGGGCTGAGCATCGAAGTTGTTCTCTTGGTCGGCAGCTCCGGCCAGTACAGTCTTTACACAGGTCTTTTTGATGGGGAAGCGCGACAGGTTGATGTCGGCTTCTTTCTCATCATCGGTGGCATTGACCAGCTTGACATACAGCTTGCGCGTCTTGACATTCAGGATGACGCTTTGTCCGTAGTGTACATCCTCCTGGGGCTGCTGGATGCCTGCGGCATCGTCGTCGAAGTGTACGCAGTCGCCGTAGTAATACTGACCGCTGGACTGTCCGAACATCTGCTGCACGTAATAGCTGCAGGTCAGGAAGGGACGCTCATTGTCGAAGTAGATCATGTCAGGATTCCAGTTGGTAGCATTCTTACGGGCAAAGAGTGGTGCATACGAGGTCATGCACACAATGTCGGCATTGCGCTCCACATGTAACAAATAAAGACCCTCGGCTAGTGCGTCAATGAGTTTCTTGTCCTTGGCAGCATATTCACCCAGATATATCTTTGTCTTGCGGTTGCGTGGATACTGGTCGTACTGGCGACTCTTCAGGAAATAGTCGTTCTTCTCGTAATAGTGCTCGTCGATGATAGGCATTCCCAACTCGTCAGCCAGTTTCCAACCGGCTTCGTAATCAGGATTACCGGGGTGAGAACCGGGTCCTGCCGTACCAACGATGACGATTTCGGGGTGCGCCTTGGTCACTTTCTCGTACATATACTTAAAGCGCTCGCAGAACTCGGGTGTGATTTTCTCCTCGTTACCAATGCCCAGATATTTCAATCCGAAGGGCTTGGGATGACCTGCTGCAGCACGAACGGCTCCCCACTTGGTGGTAACATCGCCATTGGCCCACTCAATGAGGTCCAGTGCATCCTGTACCCACTCATCCATGTCAGACATGGAACAGACATCCTGGGCCTGATGAGGCCACATCTCCCAGCCACCATTAGTACCCTGGCAACTCACACCACAGGGCAGGATGGGCACGGGTTCCATGTTCAAGTCCTCACAGAACTGGAAATACTCGAAGTATCCCAGGCCCATTGACTGGTGGTATCCCCATGTGTTCTTCAGCCCTCGGCGCTGTTCCTTCGGACCAATAGTGGTTTTCCAGCGGTAGGTGTTCCAGAAACCATCGCCACCGCCATGTACAACACATCCACCGGGGAAGCGGAGGAATTTTGGCTGCAGGTCGGCCAGCGCCTGAGCAAGGTCCTTGCGCAATCCGTGTCCTTTGAAGGTGTCCTCGGGCATCAGTGAGATGAAATCGATGTCCACCATACCAGTGTTCAGCACCAATACCTGCAGTATGGCATTCGTACAGTCTTCTGCAGGTGTCAGCACGGCCTCGTATTTCTTCCAGTTTTTGCTGTCAATATTGATGAAAGCCTCTGCCAGCAATCTGGGATTTTTGCCCCATCCCTGCGGTTCAGCCAGCACGATGCGCACCTGCTTGTTCTGGTCAAAGTTACGGAAGAATGCTGAGAAGTCATATTTCTTGCCAGCCTTCACGCTGATGCCGTCGAATCCGTTGTTCTCCAGTCCATAGCCTTTCCATCCCTTGTAGTCATAGAACTCCTTGACGCGTTCCACATGCAGACGCATGTAAGTCGGGTTATTTGGGTGGATAGGATTGTCCTTGCGGACTTCAAGCATACCCAGCGAGTGACCCGGGCGAGCCTGCTTCCATGCAGTACCCGCTCCCCATCCGTCACGCTCTACGGGACTGTACTCGAAGGAACCGTTCTGTACCAACTCTGCATAGAGTCCGCCATCGGCCGAACTGCTGATGTCCTCAAAGAATATACCAATCAATTCGTCACTGATGGCTTTGCCACCCCTTGGAGCCTTCATAGCCTTTTGTGCATAGGCTCCCATTGTTGCTGCCATTAGCAGGACAGCCAGTGTTAAGTTTTTCTTCATTATATTATGTTTTATGTTAGTGAATTCTTTGTGCAAAGGTACATATAATGTGACAAAAAGCCAAATGTTGCATCATGAAATGCAACATTAGCAGAAGTATTTGCAACATTTTTCTTATTGCAGTGTGTAGATTCCTCCCGCGTTGGTGGCGAGGCTATACACGTTGGATTCCTTGGTTTTCTTAAGTCCTTTACCCCTCAGTGGAGTCAGTGAACGAATAACGCAGGTGCCTCCTTTGCGTGAATGGATGACAGCCTTGGTCAGTCGGCCGTTCTGCCAGTCAATGTCTACTTCGAAGCCACCACGTGCCACCAGTCCCTTGATGCTACCGTCCTTCCATACGCTGGGCACAGCAGGCAGCAAGTAGATGAAGCCATCGTAGCTTTGCATGAGCATTTCAGCGATGCCTGCCGTACAGCCAAAGTTTCCGTCAATCTGGAAGGGTGGATGGGCATCGAACATGTTGGGGTAGGTGCCCCCATGCTGCTTGATGGTTCCAAAGATAAGGAATGTGTCGGCAGTCAGCGTCAGTTGGTCCTTGATGAGTTTGTAAGCATGCTCCCCGTCCAGCAGTCTGGCCCATGAACATACCTTCCATCCCATGCTCCACCCTGTACTCACGTCACCGCGAGCTTCCAGTGACGTTCGCGCCGCCTTCCACAGGTCGGGCGTACGGTAGGGCGATATCTGGTTTGAGGGGAATAGTCCGTAAAGGTGTGAGAAGTGGCGATGGTTGTCCTTCGGGTCGTCCAGGTCATCGAGCCACTCTTGCAGTTGTCCCCATGAGCCTACCTTCATGGGAGGCAGCTGGGGCAGCTGTGTTTTAATCAGCGATAGCGTTTTCTGTGCATCTGGATGAACTGTAGATCCTATATTTCCAAGGACTTTGGCCGCAGCCAGTACGTTGGTGTAGAGTTCTGTGACCAGTTGGTTGTCCATGGTTACGCCAGCATCAAGAGCAGTTGGTCGTCCCTTGCCCCCATGTTCGGGCGATTCTCCGGGACAAACCACCAGATAGCCTTTGGTAGGATGCTTTACCAGCGTCTGTGTAAAGAAGCGGGCAGCATCCAGCATGATGGGGAAGTATTGGCGCAGGAAATCCTTGTCGAGTGTGTAGAGATAGTGTTCCCACAGATGCCGGCAGAGCCATGCGCCACCCATGGGCCACCATCCTGTCTCGGCATGGTCTACTGGACCCGTAATACGCCATTGGTCAGTGTTGTGATGTAGAACCCATCCGTCCACACCATACATGTCGCGTGCAGTCTGATGTCCTTGTTCCCAAACCTCTCGGATGAGTCGGAACAGCGGTCCGTTCATCTCCGTCAGGTTGGTTACCTCTGCGGGCCAATAGTTCATCTCAAGGTTAATGTTCGTGGTGTATTTCGAATCCCAGGCAGGGAACAGTTTGTCGTTCCAGATGCCCTGCAGATTGGCAGGGTTCATGTCACCAGGCTGACTGCTACTGATAAGCAGGTAACGCCCGAATTGAAAGTAGGTGGCCACCAAGTAGTTGTCTGCCAAAGAATTACTGACGGCATTGAACTGCTCAATGCGCTTATGGGTGGGAATGTGGGCATAGTGGTCAGGTCCCAGGTCCAGCTTCACCCGGTCGTAGTACTGATGATATGTCTGTTCATGCTGATTCTTCAGAGCCTGATATCCTATGGCCATGGCCTCGTGCAGCCGCCGTTTCGATTGAGCTTTCTCATCGCCCGTGATATCCTTATAACTTTTCACGTTGGTACCGATGGTGACATAGATGGTTGCCTCGTTGGCACCCACCACACTGATGATGCCGTTGTTGCTGCTGACGTGTCCGCCGTCAGTCTTGACGGCCATGCGACCCTGAAAGCGCACCTTGCCCTTCAGTCCCTCGTGCTTGCTGGACACACCCAGCAGGGTTACTTCCAAGCCTTCGCTGGCAATGAGCACGTTCTCGTGGGGAGACATCATGTTTGCTGTAAACGTTATCTTTCCTTTCTCGCTGGCTGTTAGGTGGACTGTCATGACGGGGTGACCTCCTAATGGTGTGATGACTTCACGTTGGTAGTGTACGCCATTCACGTCGTAACTTACCACACTCTTGGCATTGTTCAGGTCAAGCCAGCGCTCATAGTTCCTATAAGCAGTATGCCCAGGCATGGCGATGTACAAATCGCCAAACGACTGGAAGGGCATGCCCGAGTTCTTGTTGGCAGCGTGTGGCATCACTTTCTCGTCAGCCAACAACTGGGCTTTCTTATGTTTCCCCTCGAATATCAGGTCGCGAACCTTGGTCCAGTACTCCTTGGCGTTGGGATTTACCACGTTGTTGGGCTGTCCAGCCCATAGCGTTTCTTCGTTTAGTTGGATGTGCTCTACGGCTGGAATGCCAAACACCATGGCTCCGATGGTGCCGTTTCCAACGGGCAGTGCCTGCGTCCATGTGTTGGCAGGCTCGTTATACCATAGTCTGTAGTCCTGTGCCGAAGCAGTCAGCTTTACGGCTACTGTCAGCAAAAGGAAAGCTATTCGTTTCATTTTTTTATTGATGGAGTTTGTTGCTGTTGTGTTCTATGGCTTATCGTGAAGCCCTTGTTACTTATATGACCGATGTCAAAGCCTTTTGTCATCAGTAAATCTGGTCTTTTGTCATGACTTTTGCCGAAATAAAGAATGCTCCAATGGCCACATAGATGAGCATGGTTTGAATGACAGAAGGGTATAGCCCTTCTATGCTTGCCAGCGGCCATGAGGTCATCTGTGTCAGTGTTTGGTTCATCAGGGTGACGACAGTAGCCAATAGTGTGGCTATCCATGTGGCACCGCTCAGTAGCAGCGCGAATGCTCCAACAATGATAATATAGGCTCCGGGGACGACGATGAAGTTCGACAGCAGGAACCATGTTGAGAAACGGTGGAAGTGGAAAGCTATGAGTGGAGCTACGCCCAACTGTGCAGCTATTGACACACACGACAGTCCCCACAGCCACTTCAACAACCTGTGTTCCTGCAGGATGGGTAGTGGCAGCAGACTATAAAGCAGTGGATAGAACAGCAGGATGCTCAGCACTGCCATGAACGACAGTTGGAAGCCTACGTCGAAGACGGTCATGGGGTGCACGACGAGCAGTGTGATGGCTGTAAAAGCTAACACATTGACGCTGGCTCGTTCACGATAGCCTATCTGTAATAGTGAGTAGACCGTCAGCATGATGGCTGAGCGCACTGTGCTGGTAGCCAGTCCTGTGAGGAAGGTGAAGGCCCAGATGGCCAGTATGGTGACCGTCATGGTAACGGTTCGCCACCGCCTGCTGACCATCATCAGGGTGATGAGCCAGTAGATGATGCCCAAATGCAGTCCGCTGAGTGCCAGTATGTGGCTGGCTCCTGTCTGGCTGTACGTGTCACGCAACTCCTTGGTCAATGCCGACTTGTCACCCAATGTCATGGCAGCCAGCACGCTATAGGCATCGTCTGTCAGTCCGTGGTCCCGATAACGCTGTGTCAGCTGTTCGCGGTAGTTGAGCAGGCGCAGGCGGATGCGCTGAAGAACGGACAGCCCTTTCATGCTCACAGCCTTCCCTTCCCAGTCATGGTAGCCGGCAAAGAGTTCTCCACAATAGCCTTGGCTGTCGAAGTAGAGCGGGTAATACGTGATGGGCTGCACATTGTTACTGATGGTCAGTCCGTTGCCCACGTGCAATGTGGCGCCTTTCATCATGCGCAAGCGTACCTTCTTGCCGTCACTGCTCAGTGCGTCCATGACGATGGTCTTACCCTTGTCGACTGGTGCTGAGGCTACAATGTAGTCGTGGCCTTGCGGTAAGGTGTGGACAGTTCGATATTGCTGTTCCACGAGGTGCATGCCCATTATGGCTGTGGTGAGCCATAAGGCTGCGGTCTGTAAGCGTGGCAGTCGGTGCAGGAAGATACTGACGACGAATGAGAGAATCAAAACCGCCAGTGAGACATGCTCGCTGACGGGGTGGTAGTAGCCTATGACGATACCTGCTATCAGGCTCAGTGCAAAGGGAACCAGAGGAGCAGACATGATGTTGGCGGTTTCTTTCCTTCTTTTACTTATACAACGATTTCAGTGCATCGTCAGATTCTATTTCCACTTTGCTCTCATCGAGCATCGAACGGTCGAGACCGAACACGTCGATGAAAAAGTCGTAGACGGCTTGTCGCTTGTTCTCGCGGAAGTCGTGACGTTCGTTGGGCAGATGTACGTTTCGAACCTGATGGCGGGCTCCGTAGAAGTCGTAGATGCGCTGCAGGAAAGGATATTCCAACGTTGGTACTGATGATGTCCAGTCGCCGCCATCGCTGACAATAAGCATCGGCTTGGGAGCCATCACCGCTGCCAGCTCTGGTTCGCAGGTGCCACCCGCGCTGAGCTGTACAGGCTTGCCACTCTCGCAGGGACAGCCGCCGTCAAAGTGAGAGGCCAAATGGACCACGGGTGCCGATGCTGTCACCCGGTCGTCAAGCAGTGACAGCAGCACGGTGTGCGTGCCGCCGCCAGAGCCGCCCATCACCCCCACGCGTTCCTGGTCTATGTCCTTTCGGTTAGCAAGCATCCAGTCCAGCAGGATGTATCCGCAGGCAGCCTGATAGACGTGGGCGCGGCTGGTGTGGTGGGCTTCCTGACCCACTTCCCGCTCGCTCTCGCCCCACCCGTAGAGGTCGAAGTCGACACAGACGGCACCCATGCGAGCCAGTGTTCCTAATCGTTGCTGCTCATCCTTACGGTAGCGGTACGGCCAATGTCCGTCAGGACATATAATGAGTGCATGTTTTCCTTTCTTCGTGGAAGCATAGATGGTACCAAACAAATGCTGGCCAGGTGTCAGTTCGATGCAGATGTTCTGGGTGGTATAGCCTTCATGCTTGCGAACCTTGGAGAGGATGGTGGGGCGCACCGTCACGCAGGAGTCGAGGAATGCGTCCAACTCTAAGCGCTGGCGCACCTCGCGGCGCAGCGTGTCGCGACGGGCCTCCCATTCCGCTTTATTATGATATAAGGTAGAGAGGTAGTCAAGCATCAGCTTGCCCTCCTGTTCATGGCGTCGCGGATATTCGTAGCGCTTAATCTTGTAAAGATTGCCAGACTGCTTCCACCAGTTCCAGTCATAGTACTTGCAGATGTTGTCGAGCGTCATCTCTAACGAGTAAGGACGTACGCGGAAGTCGGCGTACGGCATGCGCTTGCCCACAGTGTCGACGTTGCCATCGAACTTGAAGCGCACATCGAAGCGCCGCGCTACGTCCTCCATTAGGTCGTGGACGCTGCGCTCAAAGCGTGTCTCGTAAGTCTGTCCTCTGCTGGCAGTCGTCATGACTGCCAGCAGGAAACTCATCACTAATATCCTCATATCTCTCACCTCTCTTACTTCTTTGCCTTGCAATTATTTTTTTTACTTATATAGCGGGCCAAAGTTCTGGCAGGCACGATAGTCGGCACCCTCCTTGTCCATGCCGAAGGCATTCCAGCAGGCGGGACGGAAGATGTCCTTGTCTGCAATGTTGTGCATGCAGACAGGAATGCGCAGCATGGCACAGAGCGTGATGAGGTCGGCACCGACGTGGCCGTAGCAGATGGCCCCGTGGTTGGCCCCCCAGTTGTTCATCACCGAATAGACATCCTTGAAGGCATCCTTCGTGGCGTCGAGGCGCGGCACAAACCATGTGGTGGGCCATGTCGGGTCGGTGCGCTTGTCCAGCGTGTCGTGTACCGCCTTCGGCAGGCTGACCGTCCATCCCTCGGCCAGCTGCAGCACGGGTCCCAGTCCGGTCACGAGGTTCAGTCGCAGCATGGTCATCGGCATGCCGCCGCGAGTGAGGAAGTGCGACGAGTATCCTCCGCCACGGAAGTAGTCGCGGTCGGCCGGCATCCAGTTGGTAGCCTTCAGACAGGCTTCCATATCCTGCTGAGTCAGTTCCCAGTGCGATTTCATGATGGGTTTGCCGTCCTTGTCGCTGCAGGCTCCCGTAGCGTCGAGTGTGGTAGCACCGCTGTTGATAAGATGGATAAATCCGTTGGCAGCACCACCCTCGGGCTTCCAACCGCTGACGCGCTCTACAGCCTCAGGGCTCCAGTAGGTGCGGATATCGCTGAACATGACTCCCTTGTTGGTGAGCAGGTGGCCGAAGAGCATGGACATGCCGTTGAGGAAGTCATTCTCGGTAGCCAGGGTGTAAGCCTCGCGCGGACCGTTCCAGTCGAACGAGGTACACATCATCGACTCAGGGAAATCGAAGTTAGGCTTATAGTCGGTCCACTGACGTTGACCCTGCACACCTGCGGCAATAGCATTATGGCCGATAGCTTCCTCTTTATAGCCCATCTCAAGCAGTTTTTCGCTGCCCTGCATGAGGTCGCGGATAATCATCATGTTCTTCACGGTGAACTCCCAGTCCTCGTCTTTCTCCTGGCGGTTCTTGCCCTTGCCCTTACCGTTGAAGGTGGTCATAGGCACGCCGGGGAACAGCGAGCGGTCTTCGTTGTAGTCGTGACCCTCCTGCGGCTTGCAATACTTCTCGACCCACTGCATCGCTTTCTCAAACTCGTCCTTGTCGTAGATGCCATAGTCTACGCGGCGCAGAATCTCTACCAGCGACACATACTCCGTGCGCATGCCTAAGTACTGCTGCAGGAAGTCGGCATTGACTATCGAACCGGCAATACCCATACACGTGTTGCCTATCGAGAGATACGACTTGCCCCTCATCGTAGCCACCGCCTGGGCAGCACGGGCAAAGCGCAGTATCTTCTCGGCAGCATCCTGCGGAATGGTGTTGTCGGGCAGGTCCTGCACATCGTGACCATAGATACCATAGGCGGGCAGACCCTTCTGGGCGTGGGCAGCCAAGACGGCAGCCAGATAGACAGCTCCCGGGCGCTCTGTACCGTTAAAGCCCCAGACAGCCTTCGGATAGGTGGGATTCATATCCATCGTCTCCGAACCGTAGCACCAACACGAGGTGA
>Ga0247608_10001652_pt1 | contig 30153 bp, 27 predicted proteins | sample 176DNAGHGlowgp2_FD_193490 | JGI IMG/M metagenome (GOLD analysis project Ga0247608, IMG submission 193490) | Sheep rumen microbial communities from Palmerston North, Manawatu-Wanganui, New Zealand - 1766 DNA GHGlow gp2 | ecosystem: Host-associated > Mammals > Digestive system > Stomach > Rumen ...
AGGCTCTCACCATAGACCACCAGCACCGTACCGTCAGAGACAGCCGTCTGTTCTGGAGGAAGCATGCCCTCGATGCTACGGTTGTCGCCTTCCTCCCAGGCCACAAGGGCATGGGTGGCATCATCGACAATCACGAACTTATATTCCAACGGCAACAGAACGGCATCGACATTCACGGACAGCTGCCAGTCGCAGAGGCCAATGGGCTCCATGCGAAGATAGCGTGCCGTATTCCAGCTGCCTAACGCAGGATGGCTGCCGAGAATGGCCACAGACTGTCCCCGACGTAGTTGCGGGGCAGAGACCCGGAAAATGATGGTCTTGCGATAAAGAGGCAACCGATGAACCTGAAGAGTCTCGTCAGAAGGCATGCCGGAAGTCACCTGACAAGCCCTGCTGTAGAGATGATACTGTAGCGGAACATCCCGCCAGAGGTCGGGCAAGATGTAGTTCTTCGTTGCATCGAAGTAATATGTCCGCGGCACTCCCGTCCACTCTCGCCTTAGTTCGAGACCGTCAGGATCAGCCACATAATAATAATAGGTGATGGTTTCGACAGGATGCTGGCGCGACTCGACAGCCGATGTCTCCAGTTCCCAATGCCATCCGTCGTCAGTTGTCATGGGCAGACGACGCACCTTCTCTGTGGCATCCTTGCTTCTGAAAGTAATGGCCACATAGAGGTTCTCACCCCATTGAGTTCCGTATTGTATAGCAAATCTTAGCTTCATAAATCACTATTTTGCCACAAAGATACGAAATAATTCATAATTCATCACACATAATTCATAATTATTTCGTAATTTTGCAGCAATTTTAATGAATGAGGGTCATGCAAGTATATAAGAAGAAGTTTTATATCATACCCATCGTCATCTGTGTGCTGGCGTTAGCCGGGGTGCTCGCTTATTATCTGACAGGGAGTTTCTCGAAGTCAGAACAGTGCGAATATGTGTATATCGACGACAACGACAATCTGGACTCCGTAACGGCAAAGATGACGCCAATAGCCAGCGAGCAGGCCATATTCAGTTTCAAGATCCTGTCGCGCCATACAGGTTATTCCAAACATATCAGGACCGGGCGTTACGCCATCCTACCCGGTGAAGGCACAATCAGCATATTGCGCAAACTGAAGAACGGTCATCAGGAACCCATAAGACTGACCATCCCGGAAAGCCGCACGACAGACCGGTTGGCAGGCGTCCTCTCCAAGAAGCTGATGATAGACAGTCTGGCGTTCTCCATCCTACTGAAAGACTCTGCCTTCTGTGCTGCACAAGGCTATGACACGGCAACCATCGTCTGTATGTTCGTACCCAACACTTATGAGGTGTATTGGAATACGTCTATCGAGAACCTGATGTCACGCATGAAGAAAGAGCACGACCGTTTCTGGGACAGCAGCCGGCAGGCAAAGGCCCAGGCCGTTGGGCTCAGTCCCAATGAAGTATGTACGCTGGCCAGTATCCTTGACGAGGAGACATCCAACAATCCCGAAAAGCCGATGATTGCCCGTATGTACCTGAACCGTCTGAAGATGGGCATGCCTCTGCAGGCAGACCCTACGGTGAAGTTCGCCCTCAAGGATTTTGCCCTGAAAAGGATCTATCACGATATGCTGAACGTCGACAACCCCTATAACACATACAAATATGCAGGTCTTCCGCCAGGCCCCATCAAGATAGCCTCCGTGGCCGGCATTGATGCCGTGCTGAACGCTGCCAGCCATAACTATCTCTACATGTGCGCCAAGGAGGATTTTTCGGGAACCCACAACTTTGCCAGCAGTTATTCTGAGCATCTCAGGAATGCGGCAAAGTATGCCAAGGCACTTAACGAAAGGGGCATCAAGTAACATCAAAGTATTGGAACTATTAAAGTATTAGGATATTATGGGAGAGAAAACGATCATCAATAAGAATGAAGAGAAGAAATCTGTAAGTTTCATAGAGCAGATGGTGATTGACGATCTGGCAGAAGGTAAGAACGGAGGCAGGATGCAGACCCGTTTCCCACCAGAGCCTAACGGTTATCTGCATATCGGTCATGCCAAGGCCATTGCCATTGACTTCGGGCTGGCCAAGAAATATGGAGGAGAGTGCAACCTCCGCTTTGACGACACCAATCCCCAGAAAGAGGACACCGAATATATCGAGAGCATTGAACACGACATCAAGTGGCTTGGATTCCAGTGGGCCAACGTCTACTATGCAAGCGACTATTTCCAGGAGTTATGGGATTTTGCCGTATGGCTCATCAAGAAAGGACGTGCATACGTAGACGAGCAGAGCGCAGAGGTGATTGCCCAGCAGAAAGGGACCACGACCAGTCCGGGTACGAACAGTCCATATCGTGACCGTCCGGTAGAAGAGAACCTGCGTTTGTTCGAGTTTATGAACAGCGGGAAATGCGAGCCTGGGACCTTGGTCCTTCGTGCAAAAATCGACATGGCCCATCCGAACATGCTGTTCCGTGACCCGCTGATCTATCGTGTACTAAATATTCCCCATCTGCGTACAGGCAACAAATGGAATGCCTACCCTATGTACGATTTCACCCACGGACAGAGCGACTATCTGGAAGGGGTAACCCATAGCTGGTGCACGTTGGAGTTTGTTGAGCACCGTCCTCTCTATGATCTCTTTGTGGAATGGATGCGCGAATGGGCTGCTGATTGCGGAGCTGATGCAGAAAGCGACAGCCGACTCTCGAAGCTGTTCTCCTCACTCTCCACCTATCAAGGTCCTCGTCAAACAGAGTTCAACAAGCTGAACCTGAACTATATCCTTCTGTCGAAGCGCAACCTGAAGGCATTGGTGGAAGACGGTATCGTCAGCGGCTGGGATGATCCCCGTATGCCGACAATCTGTGGTTTCCGTCGCAGAGGCTACTCTCCAGAGAGTATCGTGAAGTTCATCGATAAGATTGGCTATACAAAGATTGATGCCCTGAACGACATGGCATTGTTGGAGAGTGTGGTGCGTGACGATCTGAACAGTCGGGCCATCCGCGTGTCGGCTGTCCTTGATCCCGTGAAGGTGGTTATCACCAACTATCCCGAAGGACAGAACGAAACCCTCACGGCTGTCAACAATCCCGAAAACGAGGCGGACGGAACGCATGAAGTAGAGTTCGGACGCGAGATCTGGATTGAGCGCAGCGATTTCCAGGAAGTGGCAGAGAAGAAGTTCATGCGTCTGGCTCCAGGCAAGGAGGTACGATTGAAGAATGCCTATATCATCAAGTGCGACGAAGAACATCCCTGCGACAAGGATGCTGATGGAAACATCACTACCATCTACTGCACCTATGACCCCGAGACACGTAGCGGACAGCCTGGTGCCGACCGGAAGATCAAGGGCAAGACCTTGCACTGGGTTAGTTGCCACAATGCCCGAAAGGCAGAGGTGCGCCTCTATGACCGTCTATGGAAGGTGGAGAATCCCCGCGATGAACTGGCACGCCTGCAGAATGAGGGTCTCTCGTATGCAGAAGCAAGAGAACAGATGATGAATCCCAACAACCTGCAGGTTCTGACCGAATGCTATATTGAGCCCTACGCAGCTTTGATGCCACCACTGAGCCATCTTCAGTTCCAGCGTATAGGTTATTTCACCCCGGATTTAGACTCCACGGCTGATCATCCTGTCTTCAACAAGACGGTGGGGTTGAAAGTTTGAGTGTTACCGTTCCTTGCGAAGCGGTATAACCCTAAGGGTTGAAACAAGTAATATGGAGTCAGACGATCTCGAATATTTCGAAAGCGAAGAGTTCCGCGATATCCTGAGTCAATACGAAGAATCGGTTGAATCAGGATATCCTGCCTACATAGATGCCGACGATCTGGCCGATATTGCCGACTATTACCAATATTACGGATTCCCAGAAAAAGCGGACGCAGCCATCAGTCTGGCCTTGGAACAGAATCCGGAAGCTGTTGGCCCCTTGCTCTATAGGGCAAGGGAGGCCATCTTGGCCTGTGATTACCAGACGGCTCAAGCTTATGCCGACAAGATAGAAGTATCCGACAAGTTGGAGGCTCTATACCTGAAGGGAGAGATTATGATTTGCCAAGACCAGGCAGAAGCAGCCGACCTGTACTTTCAGGAGCAGATGAAGGACATCATGACTGACGAGCTGAAGGACTATGTCTATGACGTTGCCAATCTCTTCTCAGACTACAATCTGCACGACAAGGCCTTCGAATGGATGGCACGGTCACAAGGAGACAACTCCGACAGCTTCAAGGAGTTGATGGCGCGGACTCTGTTCGGGTTGGGGAAATACAAGGACAGTGAACGTATCTTCAACGAACTGATAGACCATGACCCCTACTCTATCCGGTACTGGAACGCACTGGCTAGCGCACAGTTCATGAGAGAGGATTATAGTGCGGCCATCACCAGCAGTGAATATGCCATTGCCATCGATCCTAAAGACCCCGAGAGTCTTTTGTCAAAAGCAAACTGTCTGTATAACCTCGGCAACTACGAGTCTGCACTTCCTTATTTCAGAAGATACTCGGAAGAAGCCGAGGAGGACGAGTTCGGATACCTGTATCAGGGCACGTGTCTCATCAATCTTGGACGCTATGAGGAAGCGGTGAAGGTGCTAAACCATGCCATGGAAGTGGCATCCCCAGACTCCCCTTTCCTTTCTGAAATCTATCAGGAGTTGGCTTTCGGCTATAGTGAACTGCATGATCCGGACAAGGCTTTATGCTATATTGACAAGACCCAGCAACTGGACTGCAACCATTCCAGGATGGAAATCATCAGAGGACATCTATTGCTCGCCAACAAGCGATTCAAAGAAGCGACGGAAGCCTTCAAGAAAGCTCTCATACAGTCGGACGACTATTCAAGAACCATGTTACAGATAATCGTTTCACTATATGACAACCATTACATTGCCGTCTCATACATCATCCTTAAGCAGTTGTTGGCAGATAAGAAAGAAGACTGGAACGAAGGCTATTCCTATATGGCACTCTGCTGCCGAGACCTCGGTTATGACCAGGAATTCCTGCATTACCTGAAGTTGGCTGCAGAAAAGAATCCGAAAGAAGCCAAAACCGTATTTGGCAGTCTGTTCCCTGACGGTATTGAACCCAAAGATTATTACGATTACATATCCAATAAACTTAACAAAGCATAGAAATGAATTTCATCACCAATATTCTGAACAGTCTGGGATGGTATCCCACCGTCTTTATCCTGATGCTTTTGGAGAGCACTGTGATTCCCGTACCATCAGAGTTCGTTGTAACGCCTGCCGCTTATCATGCTGCAAGCGGTTCACTCAATGTGTTTCTTATCATTTTTTTCGCCACTTTAGGTGCCGATGTAGGCGCCAGCATCAACTACTTTGTAGCACTCTACGTCGGCAGACCTGTCATTTATAAGTTTGCCAACAGCAAATGGGGAAAGATGTGCCTTTTGAATCAAGAGAAAGTGGAGAAGAGTGAGAGATATTTTGATGACCATGGCGTTGCTGCCACCCTTACAGGGCGGTTTGTTCCTGTCATTCGTCATCTTATCTCCATCCCAGCAGGACTGGCAAGGATGAACTACGGTAAGTTTCTGCTGTTTACCACGATTGGTGCCGGAGGATGGCATAGTGTACTCGCTGCATTAGGATGGTATCTGCATGCCATAGTTCCGGAGGATCAATTGAATGATAAGATCATTGAATATGCAGAATATATCAAGATCGCCATACTCGCACTGGTTGCTCTGGGCATTCTGTATTTTGCAGCCAAGAAATGGGTGCTGAAGAAGAAATAGATAAAGAAACATGCATAAATAACACTTTTTTTGAGAATTATTCGTTTGTTTCAGGAATAATCTGTATCTTTGCCGATTAAAATCAGCTTAGAAGATTATGGCAAGAACAAACAACCATCTGGTCATCATGGCTGGCGGCGTCGGTAGCCGCTTTTGGCCCATGAGTACCACCGAGAAACCAAAGCAGTTCATCGATGTGCTCGGAGTTGGGAAAACCCTCCTGCAACTGACAGTAGACAGATTCGGCGACATCATACATCCAGAGAACATTTGGGTCGTCACCAACCAGAAGTATGCCTCGATAGTCAAAGAACAGCTACCAGACATGCCTGAAAGCAACATTCTCTGTGAACCATGCAGAAGGAATACCGCTCCATGCATTGCCTATGTCAGTTGGCGGATTAAGTCAACAGACCCGAAGGCCAACATTGTGGTAACTCCCAGTGACCACATTGTTGTAGACAAGGCTGAGTTCCAGCGCGTTATAAAAGAATGCATGTTGTTTGCCAGCGAAACCGATGCCATTGTCACTCTCGGCATGAAGCCCAACCGCCCAGAGACGGGCTACGGCTATATTCAGGCAGATCTCAGCAGCAGTTCTTTGCGCAACAAGGAAATTTTCCGTGTAGATTCCTTCAAGGAGAAACCAGCCTTACAGACTGCACAGGAATATATTAAGAAGAATTATTTCTTCTGGAATGCCGGCATCTTCATCTGGAATGTGAACACCATCGTCAATGCCTTCCGGGTATACCAGCCAACCATGGCCAAGATCTTTGAATCACTGCTACCCGTTTATGGTACATCAAAAGAGCAGAAAGAGATCGACCGCTTGTTCCCTGAATGTGAAAATATTTCCGTCGACTATGCCATCATGGAGAAGGCAGAGGAAATATTCGTTTGTCCCGCAGATTTCGGATGGAGCGACCTTGGGACTTGGGGCTCTCTGCATGAGCAGAGCAAGAAAGATCTTTATGGAAATGTTTGTATCGGACAGGATATTAACATTTTCGAGAGCCACAACTGTATTGTCCATACGACTCAGGAGAAGAAAGTGGTCATACAGGGTTTGGATGGCTACATTGTAGCCGAAAAAGACGGTACGCTCCTCATCTGCAAGCTTTCCGAAGAACAGCGCATTAAACAATTTTCAGGAAACGAATAATATAATATGGATAAAAAAGTAGCTCTCATTACAGGTATCACCGGCCAAGACGGCTCATACCTGGCAGAATTCCTAATAGAAAAAGGGTATGAGGTTCATGGTCTGTTACGCCGATCCTCATCATTCAATACAGGTCGGATCGAACATCTTTATTTAGATGAATGGGTACGGGACATGAAAAAGAAACGTCTCGTCAATCTGCATTGGGCAGACATGACAGACTCATCCTCTCTGATTCGTATCATCGGTGAGACCAAACCAACAGAGATTTATAATTTGGCAGCGCAGAGCCATGTGAAGGTTTCCTTTGACGTCCCTGAATATACCGCTGACACTGACGCAGTTGGCGTTCTCAGGCTCTTGGAGGCCGTACGCATCTGTGGATTGGAGAAGTCATGCCGTATCTATCAGGCTTCCACCTCAGAATTGTACGGAAAAGTACAAGAGGTTCCCCAGAGCGAGACCACACCATTCTATCCGCGAAGCCCATACTCTGTTGCCAAACTTTATGGCTTTTGGATTATGAAGAACTACCGTGAATCATACGGCATGTACTGCTGCAACGGCATTCTCTTCAACCATGAAAGTGAACGTCGGGGTGAAAACTTTGTGACCCGTAAGATAACACTTGCTGCAGCACGTATTGCCCAAGGCTACCAGGACAAGCTCTATCTTGGAAATCTCAATTCACTCCGCGACTGGGGCTATGCCAAAGACTATATCGAATGCATGTGGCTTATCCTGCAGCAACCAGAACCAGACGACTTTGTCATTGCCACTGGCGAATACCACACGGTTCGTGAGTTTGCCACCCTGGCCTTCAAGGAAGTCGGCATCGAACTGGAATGGCGTGGTGACGGTGTCGATGAGAAAGGCTACGACAAGAAGACGGGTAAGATACTTGTCGAAGTTGACCCCAAGTATTTCCGTCCTGCAGAGGTGGATCAGCTGTTAGGAAATCCTGCAAAGGCGAAAGCTAAGTTAGGATGGAATCCCCAGAAGACCTCTTTCCAAGATCTGGTGAAGATTATGGTGAAGCACGACATGAAGTTCGTCAAGAAGTTATTCATTAAAGCCCAAATGGAAGAATGAGTTTAGACAAAAACAGTAAGATATATGTAGCGGGACACCACGGCCTTGTGGGTTCCGCTATTTGGAATAACCTCCTTCAGCGAGGATATACCAATCTGGTAGGCCGCAGCCACAAAGACCTTGACCTTACGGATCAGTTAGCCGTCAAGCAGTTTTTCGATGAGGAGCAGCCTGACGCGGTTGTATTGGCGGCGGCCTTTGTGGGTGGCATCATGGCCAACTCGCTTTATCGTGCCGACTTCATCATGATGAACATGAAGATCCAGTGCAATGTCATCTCCGAGGCTTATGCTCACGGAGTGAAAAAACTTCTCTTCCTCGGTTCAACCTGCATCTATCCCAAGAATGCACCTCAACCCATGAAAGAGGATTGTCTGCTGACATCTCCGTTGGAATATACCAATGAGGAGTATGCCATTGCCAAGATTGCTGGTCTGAAGATGTGCGAAAGCTATAATCTTCAATACGGCACGAACTATATTGCCGTGATGCCAACGAATCTATATGGTCCCAATGACAATTTCCACTTGGAGAACAGTCATGTGATGCCAGCCATGATGCGAAAAGTCTATTTGGCGAAGCTCATTCATGATGGTGCTTGGGAAGTTGTTCGTACTGACATGAACAAACGTCCTGTCGAAGGTGTCGATGGTTCTGCCAGCAATGAAAAGATTGAGGCTATACTCGCCAAGTATGGTATCTATAACAATAAGGTGGTACTTTGGGGAACAGGAAAGCCATTGCGCGAGTTCCTTTGGAGCGAAGACATGGCAGATGCCAGTGTTCATGTTTTATTGAACGTCAATTTCTCAGACATCATTGGCATTGAGAAATACTCCTCCGTTCATTATGGAGCATCTACCGATGGAGCCGTTGACCGCAACCACTCAGCAGGACGAGGTGGAGCCATACCTAAGTTGGGCGAGATCCGTAACTGCCACATCAATGTTGGCACCGGCAAGGAGCTTACGATACGAGAACTATCAGAACTGGTGGTTAAAGCAGTTGGGTTTGAGGGAACTATTGAGTTTGACTCTTCGAAACCAGATGGCACAATGCGCAAGCTCATCGATGTTTCGAAACTCCACTCTTTAGGTTGGACTCATCAAGTCGAAATTGAAGATGGTGTCAAGAAATTGTTTGAGTGGTATAAACAAAGTTTAGGATAAGATGAACCTCCGCCGGAATCTGGCGGAGGCTCATCTTTATCAGAATAGAGAACAATTATCGTCTCGTACTTTTCCTGCTTATTTCAGGTTCGCTTTCAAAGTTGCTTTCCAGGCTTCGTAAGCTGCACGATAGGCATCGCGACTCTTCGTGTCAGGCTCAATGACCTGAAGTTTCTCAAGTGATGCAAAGGCCTCATCAGCATTGGCATAAATACCAGCACCAATACCGGCACCCTTAGCTGCACCGACAGAACCATCAGTGTCGTAAAGTTCAATGGTAGCACCACTGACACCTGCCAATGTATCTCGGAACAGCGGACTTAGGAACATATTGGCCTTTCCTGCATGGATCTTCTGGATATCCATACCCATCTGTTGCATGATTTCCATACCATAACAGAAGGAGAATACGATACCTTCCTGAGCTGCACGAACCAAATGAGCCTTATTATGCTTGTTGAAGTTCAGGCCATTGATGGAACAGCCAATCTCCCGATTCTCCAACACACGTTCTGCACCATTGCCAAACGGAATAACAGTGACGCCCTCGCTACCAATAGGAACTGAGGCAGCCAAGTCATTCATCTCCGCATATCCAATCTCCGGAGTGATATTACGATGAGTCCAGGCATTTAGGATACCAGTACCATTAATACAGAGCAATACACCCAGACGAGTCTTGTCGGCCGTATGATTCACATGAGCAAAGGTGTTCACCCTGCTCTGCTTGTCATAGTTCACCTCGCCTAATACACCATAAACGACACCAGAAGTGCCGGCTGTTGCAGCAATTTCTCCAGGATTCAACACATTAAGTGACAGAGCGTTATTCGGCTGGTCACCGCCACGATAAGTAATCGGTGTTCCGGCCTTCAATCCCATCTCAGCAGCGGCCTCTGCACTCACCACACTCTGCTCAGCAAAAGTTGGAACGATATCAGCAATCAGGGATGCATCAAAACCATAATACTTCATCAAGAAGTCTGCCACCTGATTATTCTTGAAATCCCAGAACATTCCTTCACTAAGACCGCTTACAGTTGTGTTGGCCACACCGCTAAGCCGCATGGCAATATAGTCACCCGGCAGCATAATCTTATAAATGCTATTATACAACTCAGGTTCATTCTCCTTCACCCAAGCCAGTTTGGCAGCCGTAAAGTTACCTGGCGAATTCAACAAATGACTCAAGCACTGCTCTGCACCGAGATCCTTAAACGCTTTTTCACCATAAGGAACGGCACGCGAGTCACACCAGATAATCGAGGGGCGTAAGGCCTTCAGATTCTTGTCCACGCACACCAGGCCGTGCATCTGGTAAGAAATGCCAATAGCCTTAATCTCCTCTGCAGTTGCCCCGGAGTCGGCCATAATCTTCTTCAAACTCAGCTTCGCATTATTCCACCACATTTGTGGATCCTGTTCAGCCCATCCGGCTTTGACAGCCATAATTGGAGCCTCCTTCTCTGGGAAGAAAGCCGTTGCCACACACTTGCCACTATCGGCATTAACGAGAGATGCCTTCACTGAAGAGCTACCGACATCAAAACCTAAAAGATATCTGTTTGCCATAATTATGAGTAATTATTTATTAAACAATACGCTTTTGATGCAAATTTCCCTATTTTTTTTTGTTTAAACAATTATTTTCCGAAAAAAAGTAATTTTTTTACCATAATTTGTGTTCAATTAAAATTTTTTGTTTACCTTTGCACATTAGAAAAAGATTATTACGTAATATATACCGTTCTTTATGAAGAAAAAAATACTAATACTTGACGACAAAGAGACCATCGCTAAGGTGCTCTCCATCTATTTGATGAGCGACTATGACGTACAATGGTTGCCAGATGGACTGCAGGGAGTGAAATGGCTTCAGGCAGGGAACACACCCGATTTGATTATCTCCGACATTCGTATGCCAGGCATGCGTGGTGATGATTTCCTTGAGTGGATTAAACAAAACGAATTGTTCAAGCATATTCCTGTCATTATGCTATCCAGTGAGGACTCCACGAGTGAGCGGATTCGCTTGTTAGAAATCGGCGCAGAGGATTATATAGTGAAACCATTCAATCCCATGGAGTTGAAGATCAGAGTAAAGAAGATTATTCCTTAATATATATATTTGTATATAATATATGATAGGTATAGTATATCTCGGCAACAATCCCGAAACCCAGGAACGCCTAAAATACATTCCGGGGCGGTTGGTTCAATTCACGACCAACTATAAGGATGCCGCTGCTGCCTGTGCTCCTCACGTTCGGAATGAACATGTCATCATGTTCTACGAACAGGGTGTACAGACCGAGGATATAACAGCTATTACCTATATCAAGAAAAAGAACAAGAACGTCTACATCATTCTGCTGACCACCGAGTTGACGTTGGATGACCGTAAGAAATATCAGGCATGTGGTATAAATGACACGATTGACTTAAGGTCTTCCATCACAGAGTTGAATAAGAAAATACAGTTCATCTCCGATCGCGAGATGATGCTTTTCGACGATGCTCCTTCCAAGCATCGCATTTTGCGTTTCAAGATTCCTCTTTGGAAACGCCTTTTCGACATTATCTTCTCATTTTTAGGCATTATCATTCTATCACCAGTATTCATTATTACAGCCATAGCAATCCGTTTGGAGAGCAAGGGTCCTGTCATCTTTAAGTCCAAGCGCGTCGGAACCAACTATACGGTTTTCAATTTCCTGAAATTCCGTTCCATGTATGCCGATGCTGAGCAGCGACTGAAGGAAGTAGCTAAGGAGGCAGGCAATCAATATGCAGAAAAGCCTGAAGAGGACAAGGACCAGCAGACAGTCATTACAGCTCCGCTTGGTGATGAGGCAGAGATGATGATGATGGATATGGGCATGGAGTCTGGCATGATGATCAGCGATGATGAGGTGATGCTTGTCGGTGATGATTATGTTGTGGCCGAGTCCGATTTCAACAAGGAAAAGGAAGAAGAGGTCAACAATGCCTTTGTGAAGATTGAGAACGACCCGCGAGTTACCAAGGTTGGTAAGTTCATCCGTAAGTATAGCATTGACGAGCTGCCACAGCTCTTCAACATATTGAAAGGCGACATGTCCATTGTGGGCAATCGCCCATTGCCCCTTTATGAGGCAGAGAAGCTCACCATAGATTCCAGTATCGACCGTTTCATGGCCCCAGCCGGTCTCACAGGCCTTTGGCAGGTGGAAGAGCGCGGCAAGGGAGGCATGATGTCAGCCGAGGAGCGTAAGCAACTTGACATCATCTATGGCCAGACCTACTGTTTTACTTTGGATATGAAGATCATATTCCGTACCCTCACGGCATTCATTCAGAAAGAAAACGTATAAGAACATAATAGCAAAATCCATAAACGCAATGAACAAGTTTAAGCGACTGTTTTTAATTGTAGCTGTCTCAGGAATTGGCACCTCTGCCTTCGCCCAATTTGACGAAAGCGGTATTGCGGCCGGTTTCTTTGACTCCAGTAAGGAGAAAGACATCAATTTCTCTGAGTTCCACCTGCCCCCATTGTCTGTACTGTTAGAAAATGCCAAGGCAAATCCTCAGATTCTGACATTGGAAAAAGCTAGGCAAATAGCCGAGGCAGAAGTGGCAAAAACGAAACGCGATATCTTCAGTCATATAAGCGGCCACGCTAGTTATAGTTATGGTAAGGGTGATATGTGGGGAAACAACTCCTCTACGGTAACAAGCTATATGATGCTACAATATCAAGGGACTGAGACGTCCTATTGGAATGTGGGAGTCAGTGCAAGCTTCTCCGTAGAAGACATTATTGACTATGTTCCATCTATCAAACGCGCAAGATTAGAAGCAGACCAAGCTGTAATAGCTAAAGATGTTGCGTATGACCAACTTAAATTACAGATAGCTTCATTATTTGTTAAAATTACAAACGATTTGGTTACTTTAAAAACTTTAGGAGAAGCAGCTGCTGCATACCAAGGAGCAGGTGCTTTGAACCGCGAAGAATTTGAGGGTGGCAACATGAGCATTGAGGATTTTGCCCATACAAAATTATACGAAAGTGGTCAGGTGAGCAGCTATCAAACTATGCAGACCTCAATAACTACTGACATTCTCACATTGGAGATTTTGACCCACACGCCTATTATTACCAACTCTACCACTGAAATTACGCTTGACACTCATGTTGTGAAATCCAACAAGGAAATTGCCAAAGAGAATAAGGCTGTAGAAAAACGTATCAAGAAAGCGGTCGAAGAGGAAGACAAGAAAACGAAAGCTTTAGAAAAAGCAGAGAAAAAAGCAGAGAAAGCCGCTGCTAAAGCTGCAAAGAAAGAAAGTAAAACCAAATAAATAGTAGCATTATGGATTTGTTCAGATATATCGTCAGGTTTTTATATAAGATTCGTTGGTATCTCATCATCTTACCATTGATTGCATTAGTGGTGGCGTGGTTCATGACGCGTAATATGGAACGTGTTTACGACACAAATACGACCATATATACAGGTATGATTACAGCCTATAATATTGAAGGTGGTTCAGGAACAGCTGGTGGCAATTCTCAAACGAACTTAAAAAATCTTATGTTGCTCATTACTACTGATGTAACTATCCATGAGGTTTCTCTTCGTCTGTTTGCTCGTTGTATGATGTATGGCAATGTGAACAAAGATAATAATTATATCTCAGCAGAACATTTCCGCCAGTTGAACAATAGTGTTCCTGCGGATGTCAAGGCACTCATTAACCACAATAGCGAGAATGCCACTTATGCCAATCTGAAGGCATACGAGAAGCCAACTCAAGACAATTATCTATTCGGCCTAACCAATTATCATAATTATTTTGGCATTAATAATATCACAAGTCGAATAAAAGTGATGCAGCTGAACCAAAGTGACATAATCGATATCGGTTATTCGGCTAACGATGCAGGCATCGCCTATAACACCTTGGATATTTTAAATGAAGTCTTTGCACGCCAGTATGCACAACTTCGTTATGGCGAGACAAACAATGTCATAAAATTCTTCGAACGTGAAGTAGCTCGTCTCTATCGAATCCTGACCAATGCTGAAGATGACCTCATTCGTTATAATGTGGAGAAACGTATTATCAACTACGGTGAGCAGACAAAAGTTCTGGCAAGTATGGATGGAGCCCAACAGGTGTCAGATAATACCCTTTTAAAAGACCAAGCGACCACCCGTGCATTAATGGACTATTTGGAGCGCCAATTAGGCGACCGTGCAAAAATCATCAAAGCAAATAAAGATTTTACGAATCAGGTGACAGATATTTCACGTATACAATCTCGTATTTCAAATCTCCGTCTGATGAGTAGTGAAGGTGGTGGTAGTGGTGTTGAGTCACAATTGGAATTAGCAAAAGCAGAGAAAATGCTTCAGAATGCAACAGAGAATGTTCGCAGTTTGATTAAAGATATTGAAGCGGGAACCTATAGTACGGAAACAGGTGTCAAAGCCAATGACATGATTAGCAAATGGCTAGATCAGGTTCTTTTACTCGAAAAAACGAAGGCTGAATTAAATACTCAAGACATTATGCGTGCCAATATTGATAAGCAGTTTCTATATTATGCACCAATTGGAGCGACGTTGAGCCGTAAAGATCGCCATATAGGCTTCATAGAGGGCAACTATATGGAGATGTTGAAGGCTCTGAATGCAGCCCGACTTCGTCAGAAGAACCTGCAGATGACAACCGCCACACTTCGTGTTTTAAACCCGCCATTATTCCCAATGAATGCTCAGCCAACCAATCGTATGATGATTTTACTTGGTGCCTTCATGCTAACCTTCTTGCTAACAGCATTGTATTTCTTCATAATCGAATTGTTGGATCGTACGCTTCGTGACCGTATGCGCTCCGAACGTATCACCAAGATTCCTGTCATGGGATGTTTCCCGAAAGAGAGTACATTGCGCTACCGTCGTTTTAACAAGACGATTGCCGATATGGCCCTTCGTCAACTTAGCAAAGCATTGCTCCCACACTTTAAAGAAGGTCAACAAAACGTTCTCAACCTGCTCTCTACTGATGCTGCTAATGGTAAGAGTTATCTGGCTCAGGAATTGGAGAACTACTGGATTTCTATAGGTCTTCAAGTCCGCCGACTCACATACGATGAGGACTTCCTCGCAGAGGACAGTCGTTTCATTATGGCAAAGGATATTAAAGACATCTGTCCTGATATTTTACCCAATGAAATTGCTATTATTGAGTATCCTAATTTGGATGACAACTCTATTCCATCCGGTTTGCTGAACATGGGTACTATCAATCTGTTGGTTACGCGTGCTAACCGTACATGGAAAGACGTAGACCAAAAAGCTTTAAAAGAACTACAGTCTCAACTTGAGAATCAGGATACGCTCTTTATGTACCTTACCGAAGCTCAGCGTTACGCAGTAGAGGAATTTGTCGGACAACTCCCACCCTATACTAAGTTCAACAACTTTGTATATCGTATGTCTCAAATGGGGTTGACCGCTATAGAAAACAGTCACGCAAAGTAAATGACAAAAGTTTATTCAAATAGATTATCCGAATATACTCATGAAAACGGAGGAAGAGTATTATTACTCTTTCTCCTATTTGCACTTGCAATTTTTGAATTCATTAATGCTGGATTCAATGCCTTTACAGTAATTTGCCTTTCGCCATTAGCAATTCTGTTTTGCTATGTAGCCTTTAGGTGGAAGATGGCTATTTTTTGGGCACTGATTGTTATCAATTGGTTTATCATGAACAGAAATCTTGATACGCCATTCCCCAAATCACTCGCTGATGAGATGTTGGAATTGATACTCATCGCCATAGCCTTGATTGATATTCGTAAGGAATCATATTTTGGAAGAGCATGGAATATGATGTTATTAGCCATTATGATATGGATAGTATTATGTGTTATAGAGATCTTAAATGACACGTGTGGATTAGGAGTGAATGTAAATGCTTGGTTTACAGGCTTCCGACTCATGGCTCTCCATCTAATTTGGATTATTTTGGTATTCTCTTTATATATTTCAAATCCTGAAAGATTAATTACATATCTAAGAGTTTGGGCATGCCTATCACTTTTCTCTGCTTTTTGGACGTGGAAAATGATTAATATAGGTCTGACAGAAGCAGAACATAACTGGCTTTATAGTAGTGGATATGTAACTCATATATTAAATGGCGGAACATTAATAAGATATTGGTCCACATTTAATGATGCAGCAACCTATGGTTGTAATGCCAGTGCTTCTGCAGTCGCTTTTTTAATTTTTGGAATCACATCAAAAATTAAATTTGATAAGCTATTCTTTCTTTTAACTGCTGTTGCTGTTACTTGGGGGATGTTCCAATCTGGAACAAGAACTGCCATAATAACAATGATTGCAGGATTTGTAGTTTTTCTATTTTTAGCCAAATCAACTAGAATATTAATTCCAAGTTCTATCATAGGTGGTTTTTTCTTGTTTATACTCATTTTTACCGATATTGGTAATAGTAATCAGCAAATGCGAAGAATGAGGTCTGCATTCAAAAAAAACAATGCATCTGCGACAGTAAGAGATGTGAATAAGGCCTCCATTGCAAAATATATTAAAGATGCTCCATGGGGAATTGGTATAGGAATGTTATCTGATAACATTCCTGCCAATAATAAATTCAGGCGATTGACAGAAATTCCACCAGATTCTGAATATGTTTTTATTTGGGTGAGAACTGGTCCAATAGGCGTTACTGTTTTTACATGTTGTATGATCATGATGCTTTTAGGAGGTTGTCATATTGTCTTGTTTAGGCTTAGGAACTCTACACTCCTAGGCATAGGAGGAGGATTATGCGCTTCGTTTGTTTCAATCCAATTAGCAGCTTATGCGAATCAAGTACTTTATCTATATCCCAATGGCTTAACATTTTTTGGAGCAATGGCCATTGTTTACATTTTACCCTATATTGAACCAGAATGGATAAAATATGAAGAGAAACGATTATCAAAAGAAACCGAAAGAAAACGAATAAGACTCGAAAAGAAGTTAGCATCAAGAGTGTAGAACATTGAAGATTGAACATCGAAGATTGAACATCGAAGTTACTATTATCACAATCAATTACAATGGCCTGGAAGACACCTGTGCATTAATTGATTCCATCCCCTTCAATGAAAACATGGAGGTGATTGTAGTTGATAATGCTTCAAATAATCAAGAAGCAGACATCATAGCCCAACACTATCCGCAGGTTAAAATTATCAAGAGCGAACGAAACCTTGGTTTTGCTGGAGGTAATAATTTAGGTATTCAGGCAGCTCAAGGCAAGTATCTGTTTTTGGTCAATAACGATACAATCTTTAAAGACTTCAACGTTCAAACTCTCATTGATAGGATGGAATCCTCATCTAAAATCGGCATCATATGCCCAAAGATACGATTTGCTTGGAGCAACAATCCCATTCAGTTTACTGGGTATACACCACTTTCTAAAGTGACTGTTCGCAATCGTGCCATTGGCTTTGGTGAGGATGATCATGGACAGTACGACACGGCTCACCCTACGCCATACGCTCATGGTGCTGCCATGTTGATTCACCGGAAAGCTATTGACAGGGTGGGGCCCATGCCTGAGTGTTATTTCCTCTATTATGAGGAAATCGACTGGTCTATGATGTTCACCCGTGCTGGTTATCAAATCTGGTATGAGCCTGCATGTACCATCTACCACAAAGAAAGCCAATCCACTGGTCAAAATAGCCCTCTACGCACCTATTACCTCATGCGTAATAGACTCCTGTTAGTCCGCCGTAATCCTCAGGAGTTTAATAAAACGCTTGCATACATTTACCTCATTGGCATCGTCGCTCTTCGCGACATTCTAAAGTATACATTCATAGGACGTTATGATCTCTTGAAAGCTATCTTTAGAGCTCTTGGTCATTTCATCTATAAACAATAAACTATAAACATCAAGAAAAATATGAGCATAAGTTTCTGGGACATAATGATATATACGGACATCGTCTTGTTCATCATAGTAGCATTGGCCGTACTATATTTAGGATTCTTTGCAATAGCTGCTTTATTTAACCGTCATCACGAATCTCCAAGATCAAAAAAGCAAAACAGAATTGTCGTTTTAATTCCATCCTACAAACAGGATGCCGTCATTGAACAAGCCGTCATCTCTGTCTTATCTCAGGCTTATCCACAACGAATGTTTGATGTTACTGTCATTTCTGATCACCAACTGGAGATGACCAACATGCGTCTCGCACAATACCCCATCACCCTCCTGACTCCCAACTTTGAGGAAAGTACCAAAGCTAAGTCTCTGCAGTATGCTATTCTTAATTTGCCGGAGTTTAAGATTTATGACATTGCTCTTATACTTGATGCAGATAACATTGTGGAACAGGATTTTCTCGCTAAAGTGAATGACGCCTTTGAGACAGCCGCAACAAAAGCCATCCAAATGCACCGTATCTCCAGGAATCGCGATACGAAAATAGCCTTATTGGGAGCCATCTTTGAAGAAATAAACAATGCCATTTTCCGCAGAGGGCATATCAATATCGGACTGTCTTCTGCTTTGGCAGGATCTGGTGTTGCCTACGACTTTGCCTGGCTCAAAAGCAATATTATGAAGACCAGAACGGCAGGAGAGGATAAAGAGTTAGAAGCACTCCTCCTTCGTCAGGAAATATATATTGACTACTTCGATGACATCTATGTTTATGGAGAGAAGAAACGTACTACGGCCAAATTAAATCAGCAACATGGCCGATGGGCTGCCGAGCAGTTTCATAACTTCATTCGTAACATTAAATTCTTACCTGGCGCCATTTTCAGGAAACAATACGACTTGGCTGACAAGATCATCCAATGGATGCTTATTCCCCGTATTACGATGGTTGCTGTCATCTTAATCATGAGTATCGTTTTACCATTTATTTATATGACATTAGTCATCAAATGGTGGTTACTTGGAGCTCTCGCCCTCTTTATCTTTGCTTTGGCAACACCAGACTATCTCGTAACAGAGATGTGGGAGAAAACGTTCTTACGTGATCCTTTCAAACGTCTGTGGAAACATTTTAGGCCCCATCTTTCAATCAAAAGGAGATGATCTGGACTGTTCTACATAGTATCGACATCATCCTATGGATCATCATTGCAGGTTCGGTAGCCTACGTGGTGTTTTTTGCCCTCATATCTTTATTTTATGAGAAAGAAGACCATATTGCTGCCCAAGCAGCTGCCTTAAGCAACAAACAAGCCAATTTCCTGATCCTTTATCCTGCCTATAAAGAAGATCTGGTCATCATCAATGCTGTAGAGAATTTCCTTCTACAGGATTATCCCTCAACACATTATACGGTAGTCGTTATCTCCGACCACATGTTACCTGAAACTAACGACTACTTGCGCCATATGCCCATCACCCTGCTTGAACCTGTCTTTGAGAAGAGTTCCAAAGCAAAAGCTATGCAATATGCCATCGAGATGGTGGAAAGTGGAAAGTTAAAGATGAAAGGTGGAGAATTCGATCAGGTGGTAGTACTTGATGCTGACAATGTAGTACGCCCCGACTTCTTGTCTCAACTTAACGTGCTCTGTACGGTCTACGATGCCATCCAGTGCCATCGCTGCGCTAAAAATGCTGATAATGATGTGGCTGTTCTTGATGGTGCCAGCGAGGAAATCAACAATACCATCTTTCGTAAAGCTCATAACCGTCTTGGTCTATCCTCTGCCCTCATAGGCTCCGGCATGTGTTTCAAATATGATTTATTCAAAAAGAATGTCTTTCAACTATCCACAGCTGGAGAGGATCGTGAGATGGAGGCTCTTCTACTTCATCAAGAGGTATTTATTAAATATGCCCCCGAGATACATGTCTTCGATGAGAAAGTCAGCAACCAAGACAATTTCCAACGCCAGCGCATGCGCTGGATGACAGCTCAGGTTCAAAGTCTGATTAGTAATTTACCAAAGATTCCAGAAGCTATCATTCATGGCAAGATCAACTTCATCGACAAGACCATTCAACAGGCTCTCATTCCCCGATCCATTTTAATTGTCCTGCTGTCAGGAATCTCTATCTTCATGACTCTCTTCATGCCAACGTGGTGCGAGAAATGGTGGATACTCTTTGGCTTATTAGCCATTGCCCTTTTTATAGCCCTACCCCATCAACTTCGTTTCCGTTCCTTTGCCAAAGTCCTTGCCATCCCAGGTCTTGTACTCCGCATGTTCAAGAACCTTCTTCACTTGGATCGGAAGAACACAGATTTCATACACACCCAACATGGATAGCCTATGAGCAACATCAAAATATTCATCTGCGCCCATAAGGAAGTGCCCCTACCCCTGCACCCTTATTTCCTGCCTGTTCAGGCTGGAGCTGCACTTCACAAACCAATCTCAGGCTATCAACCAGATAATGAAGGGGATAATATTTCAACAAAGAATCCTCACTTCTGTGAACTAACCTGCCATTACTGGGCGTGGAAGAATCTCAAAAATGTCGACATCGTTGGATTAAACCATTATCGCCGCTATTTCGACTTCACAAGGAAATGGCCTCAATTCTCTGCAGACAAGCATTTCATATCGACAGATGAGTTTTTGAAGCGGCCCTATGAATTTCCTGATTTAGAAGATATTCTACAGAAATATGATATCATTCTTCCTATAGCCCGCCATTGGCGTGTCAGTAACACACAACAATATGCTAATTATCACATAGCCAAGGATTGGGAAATGCTCCGCCAGATTATCAAGGAACGTTCTCCCCAATACATTCCTGCTTTTGAAAAAACGATGGATCATAGCAACAAGTCTGTCGGATATAATATGTTTATTACCCATTGGAAGCACTTCGATGCCTATTCAGAATGGCTCTTCGATATTCTCTTTGAAGTAGAACGTCGTGTCCCTCCCATCGATGATCCTATCCAAAGCCGTATTTATGGCTATATGAGTGAACGATTGATCAATGTCTTTTGCGAACGTCATAATCTTTGCATCAGACATTTTCCCCTCATCATGCCATTTGATGATTTTGAAAAAAAAATGAACATATCAAATTGGCATGCAATCTACAGAAACATCACTAATGATTTACATTATTTGATGAAACGTGAAGATCTTCTATAATCTTATTAGCAATACATGTATCTAAGACAAGGTAGCCCTTAGCATTTAAATGCATCAGACCGCCATCATAAAGACCTCTTTTATCTTTAAATCCATCAACATTCCAATCTTTATGTGATATAGTAATTACTTGATAATTCCATCCTTGCTCATTAAGCAAATCATAATAAGCTTTTCGATAGTCCTCAATACAATCCATTTTAGACCAAGTTACAATCATTGATGCCAAATATTGAAGTTTCACTTTTCTGGATCGACGTTTATAAGAAAAACAGATATCATAATTTGGTATTTCTAAAATTATCGGCTTAATATGATTCTCCAATAGAAGATCAATAATCAACCTCATATTCTCTTTATAATACCTTTTACCCATTTTCCTATCAGAATCATTAATACCTGCAACAACAAAACAAAAATCTGGCCCCCATTCAATCACACTTCTCATAGAATCATTTCTAAACACTTCATAATATATTTCTTTCGAGGTCAATCCACTAATTCCTGCAGTTTTAACAAGAACTGGTCTCATTGTTACATAACTAACAAGAGAATCTATAACGCAATTAACCTTTTTGTGCCCATCAGCCCAACTATCACCAATATAAGCAATACGAATCGTATCATCATCATGTTGAAAAACTGTTATTCCACTATGCATCTTCTTTGCTGGCTCATAATAAGACATAATACAAAGAATAAAAGTAACAATAGAAACAACAACAAACAAAAATAGCAACAAAACCATTCGCTTCATAAACTTTTTTAAATGCAAACTTACAAATTATATTTTGAATAATACGCATGTTATCATTTTTTATAAATTTAAACTGCTTCTTTAACTATTCAACACACAAATATTAAACTAAATAATTACTCAAGTGTCCTTTTTCGTCATAATAATATCCTTTAATTCAATAGGTTTTAATTCTTAAAATGTCCTATTACATTTTATTTTTAACTGTAGAGAGTTCATTTTTCTTCTATTTTTTTGGAAATGATAAATAATATCCGTAAATTTGCACTAAAAATACATTTTATGGCTAAAGAGTGGGATATTATTATTACAAATAAAAGTAAACTACTAAATATTGACTTACATGAAGTTTGGCACTATCGAGATCTTCTCGAAATGTATGTCAAACGCGATATCATCACATTTTATAAGCAAACTATATTAGGGCCTCTGTGGTTTATTATCCAACCACTCTTCACCACTATCATGTTTATGTTTGTTTTTGGTGGTATAGCTGGTATTTCTACGGATGGTATACCTCAAGCTGTTTTCTATCTGGCAGGTCTCGTCTGTTGGAACTATTTCCAAGATTGTTTAAGCAAATGTTCTGATACATTCAATGCCAACCAAGCCATCTTCGGAAAAGTCTACTTTCCACGATTAGTTGTTCCATTGTCAATTGTCATTTCCAACCTGATTAAAATGGCTATTCAGTTTATATTGTTCTTGTTTGTTTATATATACTATTTTACATCGGGTGTATATTTCCATATTAACGCAACAATTCTTTTAGTGCCTATCCTTATTATTATGCTTGGTTGTCTTGGATTAGGATTTGGAATGATTATCTCATCCATGACAACTAAATACCGTGATCTCCGCTTCCTAATTACTTTTGGCGTTCAACTTTGGATGTATGCCACTCCTGTCATTTATCCACTTTCCGTTATGAAAGATACATACCCTAAGCATATTTGGGTATTGGTGGCCAACCCATTAACGGCGATCTTGGAAACTTTCAAGTATGCCTTTACTGGAGTAGGTGAATTCAATTGGCTATATCTCAGTTATAGTTTTGCTTTCACTATCATTATTCTACTATTAGGCATTGTGATATTTAATCGTGTGCAGCGCAATTTTATGGATGTCATTTAAAACACAAGGCAATGAGTAATACCGTTATAGAATTCAACAATGTTGGCAAACAATATATACTCGGCACCATCGGTACTGGCACGTTAAGCCAAGACCTCAACCGTTGGTGGGCCAACATCCGTGGTAAAGAAGACCCCTATTTAAAAATCGGCGAGGCTAATGACCGTACACAGAAAGGTGACAGTCGGTATGTATGGGCACTTCGTGACATTGATTTTAAAGTAGATCAAGGAGATGTAGTAGGCATAGTGGGAAAAAACGGTGCAGGAAAATCTACTCTTCTGAAAATTCTCTCCCGTGTGACATCACCAACAACTGGTAACATCAAAATCAAAGGCCGTATTGCATCACTCCTTGAAGTCGGAACAGGCTTCCATCCAGAGATGACCGGTCGTGAAAACATTTTCATGAATGGATCTATCATGGGAATGACAAAGGCAGAAATCCGTAGCAGATTAGATGAAATTGTTGACTTTGCCGGAGTTGCAAAATATGTAGACACCCCTGTTAAGCGTTATTCTTCAGGTATGATGGTGCGTCTTGGTTTTGCCATTGCAGCCCATCTAGAGCCTGAAATACTTGTGGTGGATGAGGTTCTTGCTGTCGGCGATGCAGAATTCCAGAAGAAAGCCATTGGCAAAATGCAAGATGTCAGTAAAGGAGAGGGAAGAACTGTTCTCTTTGTCAGCCACAACATGGCCGCAGTCCGCAGCCTATGCTCTCGTGGTATTCTCTTGAAGAATGGCATGGTAGATTATATCGGTAACATTCCTGATACACTGGACTATTATTTAAAGAGTGATGATGGAATACAGGAAGAAATGATTATTGATAATATAAAATGGAGAAAAAACTGCCTAACCATAAAAAATATCGAGATTAATGGGACAAAGAAATCATATAGCACCATAAAAAGCCAACAAGAATTCTTGCAAATACATATTGAAGGGGAAACTACTGAAGATCTCACATCTGACATCATGCTTATTTTCCGCAATAAAGAGGGTATGCCTCTCGCAACATTTGCAAACGGCCATTACTATGGAAACATACAACATATAAAAAAGGGATTGTTCTCTATAGACAAAATAATACAACTTCCAAAAATTCTGAACAAAGGCATCCTTAAAGTTGACTTGTTATTTCACCATCCTATGGTAGAATTTCAGCTAGAAGCGCCAGCATGTTGTACTCTAGATTGTGAAGGCTTTCAGACAGAGTTCGGCAAATCATGCGACCAAGAGGTGAATGGATTTATGGGATTAAACGACATCTGACTTTAGTTACCACCCATTCCAATGCCAACGGCAATGACACTCCACACACAAAATAAACGAGCCAAAACAACTCGTTATTTTCTTGTACAATTTTAAAGTCTGCAAGTCTCTCTATAGGAAGTTGATATAAAACCACCTTCAGCAGATTGACAAGCTTGAAAACAAGCAAGTGTAACACAAATATAATCATTGTATGATTACCTATATAATACAACACATTAGCAAATCTTGTTCTCTCCAATAATTGAGAGAAAGCCAATACCATAAAAACGCCAATAACTGCTATTACAACATACAACACAACATTCTTCCAAGTATACCAAAGCATATCCAAATAATCATTGTATATATATACTTCAATAATGACAATAAGCATAGCAATAAAACCTGCATATGACTTTATAGGCTTAATTTCATTCCTTCTATATACATAGCCTAAAAAGAAAAAGCTTGTACTCAGAAACACAATCGAAAGGTTCCATATAACAGGAAGCCCCCAGCCATAAAATTTAGAAATCGTAGTTAAGGCCAAAAAAAAGATTAATGTGACAACGTTCTTTAACCTATATTTTACATGCCGAATAGTATACTCAACAGAAGAAACCATAACAGACGACAATAGCAATTGCTTAAAAAACCAATATGGATCAGCCAACTGGTCATGTCCTGTCATTGTAAATATGATGTGTAAAAGTTTATCTATAAATATACCCTCATCATATTTTCCAATATAATCCAAATTATACAAATGTAATGAAAGAAACAGGTTATGAAACAGCAAAAAAAAGAGGCTCCATTTCACATATGGCAGATATAATCCTTTGAATCTCTTAATGATGAATGAACGCAAATCTATAATATTACCTGCTGGTTTCATAAAAAAACCTGAACAGAAAAAAAACAATGGCATATGAAACATATAAATAAACCTATACAAGAAATCAGGGCATCCAGAATGCCCCATTACCATCAACATAATGCCAAGAGCCTTTGCTATCGCAATATAATTATCTTTCATTCTTTTCTCATTTTTCTCAAAAACAATTCCTTATAATGAATGAACTTCTCATAATAATGACAAATTATTCCCCATGGAAATGGGGGACAATCATAAATCTCGAATGAAGCTACATCAACATCCTCTGCCAAATTCGCCAATATTCGATCGGACACAAAGCGTCCTTGAATTAGACCTGCTTTTCTAAAACCAAACAAATGACGTTCTTTGTATAGTTGAGGATGAAAAGTATAACAATATGTCCCATACGTCTCAAATTCCGAGAAAGAAAAAGGGCTGATCTCTTCTGGAACTAATGAATTCAATATTTTTTCAAACCATGTATCACCTTTGACATCTGATTCCATTATTTTACTGATTAACTCACACACAATTTTTTTATTAAACATCATATGTTCTGCGATATACGAAGATGGATTCGTTTTGCCCATTGAAAGAATCCTTTCCATTGTGTCAAAATAGGGTTTATGATATTCTGACTTCATTGTAAAGTAAGGATGCCCATCTTTGTCAAACAAATCAATTTTTCTCAGAGGAATAGTATCAGCATCCCATGATAGATAGTAATCAGTCGTACAGAATTGACTGCACGAAAACCCAATTTTAAGAAATTGTTGAAAATACCATCCAACTTTAGTATGCGTTCTTCCTTGCTGTTTAAGAATTTGTTGGATAGTTATGAATGTCATGTCTTTTATAATCGCATCTTCACAGAGTATTTCGCATTGAGGATGATTTCTAATAAAGTTAGGTAAAAATCTATACATCTTTTCGTCTGTTATAATATATATTTTAACAGGATTGAGATACTTACATATATATTTAATAGATTTATTTAAAAATAAGTAATCTTTATAAACTACTGGAATAACAATATTATATTTCTGCATAAATATCTTTTTATTTGCAAAAATAGCACTTTCTTATTAAAAAACAAAATAAATACATAAAAATAAATATAAAAATCGTATCTTTGCAAAAAAATAACATATGGTTGCAAAAGTTTCAGTTATTATTACTATTTACAACTGTGAAAAGTACATTGAGAAATGTGCTCGTTCATTATTTGATCAGACGCTCGATGAAATAGAATACGTCTTTGTCAATGACTCGACACCCGATTCTTGTATAAACATTTTAAATATCATTATTAAGGAGTATCCAAGACGCAAACCTTTCATCAAGATTATTAATCTGGAAAAGAATGGTGGGGTTTCAAATGCAAGACGAATAGGAATCGAGAATGCGACCGGCGAATATGTGATACATACTGACAGTGACGACTGGATTGACAATAACATGTACGAGCAGTTATATCATAAAGCTAAAGAAACAAATGCAGATATTGTCGGCTGTAATTTCCGTCATGAATTCTCTGATATACAATATGATTTCCATCAACAATATGCTGATACAATGGAGGAGAATATCAGACGACTGATTAATGGAAAGATATTCCCTTCTCTTTGTACATCTTTAGTTCGGAGAAAACTAATTGTAGACAATCAACTATCATTCCCTATTGGATTGAATATGGGAGAAGACCTATTCTTTAATCTTCAGATATATCTCCATGTGAATAAAATTGTTAGTATGGATTGGGCACCTTATCACTATAGACACACAGAAGACTCTTCATGTGTTCAACGAACCAGAAAATCCATTGATAGTGATATAGCGATTGCTGGTTTGATAGAATCTTTCATGAAAAAGCATGGAATCTATAACAAATTTGCCATAGATATTGAATATAGAAAATTTGTTTCAAAACTACCACTCATTTATGATTATAATAATATAGAACAATATAAAAGGTGGTTAAAGATATATCCTGAGACAAACAAACATATTTGGAAATATAAACAAATCAACAAAAAGTATAAACTTGAATTATGGTTTGCGACCCATCATTTGTACCATATCGCAAAAGGAATAAGGGAAATGCTAATCATTCAACACACCCTAAGAGGTTCTCTTTGTAAATTTTTCAGAAATAAGTAATAATAATCTTCCAATTATAAATAACAATTTATCAATATGATATGACATTCTCAACCTCGGAGTTAATGTTTGTGTTAAGCATTCAGATTCTTTCATATAGTGATAATCCGCTAATAATCTTGGGGGGAAGAAAGATAATAATACATTTTCCTTTTCTATTTTCATCTTCATTTGATTAGTGGAACTTATACCATGATTATCATATTTAGCAACAATACAATCAATATACTTAAAAGAACAATTACCTATAATAATAGTTTGAATAAAGAACTTCCAGTCCGAGACAATTTTTAACTTTTCGTCATATGGACAATTCTGCAATAATGTAGTTTTTATAAAAGAAGCTTGGTGAGGCAAGGCACTACTATAAAAGTGATACAACGAAATATCCCTTGACGGTCTAGAATCTGTTAATGCCCCATTTGCATAAAAAATAGCATCACCAACAAAAATATCTGTATTTATATTATTTTTAAAAATATTCTCTAAGGTTGAATCTTTATAATAACAATCCCCAGAATTCATAAAATTGCAATATGTACCATGAGCTTGGGCTACACCTTTATTCATACCAGAATAAATGCCTTTATCAGATTCGGAAACCCAATAATTAACATAAATTTCATATTTTTTGATAATATCAACGCTACCATCTGTTGACCCCCCATCAATAATGATAAACTCATAGTCGTGAAATGTCTGAGAAATCACACTCTTAATAGTGCGTTCTAACCCTTTTGCGTCGTTGAAATTGACAGTAATAATAGAAAGTTTCATTTTAAATTTCCACAGTTACACTTTATTTTGCAAAAGTAAATGTTTTTAAGAATACCACCAAATTATTCTTCTCTTTTTTCTTATAGAGAACTCAATTTTCATAAAAAAGTACTATCAAACAAAAAAAAATCATTAAATACTTGTTTAATTTAAATTGTTTTTCTAATTTTGCAATAAATATAAATCAAAGACACTGTCTTTTAGAAAAAATATTAATTATGAATGCATTAAATTCAGCATGACAACACCTGCGTACATTATTTAAGAAAAAGATTGATAGCGTTATAAAAGAGGCATTTCACAATTACTTGATCATGATAGTTAATGATGCTATTAATTATACAAATGTCCAGAAATACACCTATATCTTAAACAACTGCACTTTTTAGATCTCAACAATATTAGAGGTGAGGAAATGATACAGTTAAAAATATTCGCATTATCAGAAGATGTCATCAAAATATAATCAACGTGTACTTCTATGGAGATATTCCTTTATTCATTATTTACAGGAGCCTACCAGTTACAATCCCAAGGTGTTTGTAGGATTGTGTTAATGGATGTAAGAATGGTTGATACAGGTCTCATGTGTAAGTGTTTTTCAAGTATCAACTCTCTTAGTTCTAATTTATTAATTTATTATATTAAGCATTAGCTTTCAAGTCATGAAACATAGAATTGAATTCATAGATTTAGCGAAAGGATTTTGTATATTACTTGTTGTACAAATACATGTATATGGTGATACATCCTATGATATCTTTAAAGATATGACAATTTTCCGAATGCCATTATACTACTATTTATCAGGAGTATTCTTTAAAACCTACGACTCTGTTATCTTCTTTATAAAGAAAAAGACAAATAGATTATTACTTCCATTCTTGTTCTTCTTTCTTTGTTCAATAATTCCTCTTCATTACTATTTCAACTTCTATCTGCAACATCGCAGTATTGACTTTCTGGAATTGTTTTTCTCTGATTATGGACGCCTATACCATCGATTTAATGGTGCCATTTGGTTCCTTGTTAGTTTATTTATTACAAATGTGTATTTTTATATTATACATTCGATTTTTAAAGCACATATTACTCCTATCTTAGTTGCATCCTTCTTTTGTGGTATAATCGGATATTTTATTGATATTATGGACTTATACATGCCATTATGGCTTGACACATCTATGACTGCACTGCCATTCTTTGCCATGGGATACGCCACTCGTCAAAATACTTTTTTTTTAACAAATCATTTTTGTCGAATTCATTATCTATACATTCTTCTATCACTGGTATCGTTAATCATTGTAATTGTTGTAAACAGAGTAACAAAAACTCAAGCTATAGAATATGACCTAAACGTGTATAATATGAATATTATATGTCTATATGTTGGAGGAATATCTGGAACATTACTTGTCTTACTATTATCAAAAAAACTTAATCATGTCTTTCTTGTTTCGTATTTAGGACGATACAGCATTGTTATACTTTGCACTCATCTTCTTTTTATTTTCATCATTAGGAATATTCTACATCATTTTGCAATTCCTCAAGATAATGGATACGTAAATACATCTTTATTTTTGGCGGTCATATTTGCATCAATACCTACAATAAAGTATGGTATCAAATATCTGCCATACTTGTTTTCCCAAAAAGACTTATGGAAATAAATTTACTGAACTTTCGCAAGTGAATATTCAGTCATCAAGCGACTAATTTATACATTTGATATAGCTTATGGAACTTAGGATTCCCATCAATAACCGCAGAAAGCAGTTCACTGGCATCAGCAGAGATAATC
>Ga0247608_10001653_pt1 | contig 30147 bp, 15 predicted proteins | sample 176DNAGHGlowgp2_FD_193490 | JGI IMG/M metagenome (GOLD analysis project Ga0247608, IMG submission 193490) | Sheep rumen microbial communities from Palmerston North, Manawatu-Wanganui, New Zealand - 1766 DNA GHGlow gp2 | ecosystem: Host-associated > Mammals > Digestive system > Stomach > Rumen ...
CGAAACGACGACTGACGCCGACATCGCCTCGACACAGACGTACACCAAGAAGGAACTGGCCGGCACCTACCGGCTGCTGATCCACAAGTACGACATGGACTTCGCCAACCTCGAGCAGGTGGAACCCGTCAGCATCACGCTGACCGAGCGTGGACAGGTGACGGGCGACCTGACGGGCACGTGGAGCCAGACGGCTGGCACGTCGTACATCAACCTCACGCTGGGCGGCACGACCTACTACGGCGTGGCCGTGGAGCAGACGATGGAGCCCACGAGCATCAAGGCTGTGGCGCTGACAGCCTGCAGCCAGAGCGGCGTGAACCTCTGGGCATACAAGATGCGCGAGGACTATGCGCTGGCCTACACCCTCAACAACAGCACGATTCCGCTGAAGGACGGCCAGAACATCGGCCGCAACGTCAACCTTCGCGGCATCGACCTGCAGGACAACGTGACGCTGCAATGGACGTCGTCCGACCCCGCACACTTCAGCACAACAGGCAAGTACAACCCAGCCGGACTGTCGGAGGACGAGCAGGTGGAGATGACCGTGAAGCTGACGGCCGGCACTTACTACTGGACCGAAACCTACACCGTCAACCTCAAGGCCGAATCCATCCCCAACGGCGATGTGTTCAGCGGGCTGCGTGCCTACTACAACTTCAACAACGTGGGCATACGCAATGCCTACGACACCAAGCAGCAGGGCAAGCTCTTGCACCTGGGTGACGGGGCAAACCCCGTGCTTGAGGGCGACTACGAGCGCGATGGACGCTGCGTCCACACCTCGTTCGGCATCCGCGACCACAACAGCTACGTCCGCTTCCCCAACCCGCTGGAGGGACAGCCGCTCAGCGAAGGCCTCACCGTGGCCTACTGGGTGAAGCCCAACGACCTCAACCTCTACGACACCCACGCCTGCTTCCTCAACCCTGAAACCGACGCCACGCTCTTCACCACCGGCAACTTCTACGTCGGCTACAGGCAGGACGACGACAACAAACTCGACATCAACCACCCCGACCTCAAGGCTACGGGGCTACTGCCCGTCGGTGAGTGGCATTTCGTCACCCTCACCCTCACGGCCGACGAAGGTCTGAAGACGTATGTGGACGGAATGGTCCGCAGCCGGTCCAACTTCTCTGCAACCCTCGACGGTCAGACCATCAAACGCGCCAACCAGTTCGACTACAGCCAGATCGTCAACCATGTCAGCCAGTGCCCCTACTTCTTCATCGGACACGGCTCCTACTGGGGTTCGGCCAACGCCAGCTTCGACGACCTCTTCATCTACGACCGAGCACTCACTTCGCAGGATGTCCAGGCACTCAACACACTGGTCAACCGCGTGTTCGACTTCACGACCCTGCCCACTGGCATTGAGGAAGCGCAAAGTACAACGTACGAGGCGCAAAGGACAGATGGCGTCTATGACCTGCAGGGCCGTCGCCTGGCCGCCACGCCCGAGCAACTCCGCGGCTATCGCGGCATCGTCCTGTGGCAGGGCCGCAAACTTTTGATGAAATAAATAAAAGAAGACATACGTCATGAAAAGAACTCTCAGCCTCAGCACTCTCTGCGTGATTGTCCTACAAACGTGGGCACAAGTGACCTTCAACCTCGACGTGGCACGCCGCGGCGCTGCCATCAGCCCGACCCACTACGGCATCTTCTTCGAAGAAATCAACCACGCCGGCGAGGGCGGACTCTACGCCGAACTCGTGCGCAACCGCTCGTTCGAGGAGAACGAAACCAATCCCGACTACTGGACCGCCATCGGCAGTGCAAGCCTCTCGCTCGACCGCACCCAACCCCTCAACGCCCAGAACCCCACCGCACTGAAACTGACCTTCGGAAAAGTGGGCGACGGCGTGTCGAACAGCGGTTTCTGGGGTATGAACGTCGTGAAGGGACAGACCTACAAAGTGACGCTCTGGGCACGCTGCAACGATGGCGAATACGACGGAAGCATCCGCGTAGCCCTGCGCTCCAACAACTCCAATATCGGCGCTAAAGCCATCAGCGGACTGACCAAAGAATGGCAGAAGTTCAGCATTGAAATCACCCCCACCAGCAGTTCGTCCAACGCCACTCTGGCCCTCATCGGACGTGCCGTCGGAACAGTGTATATCGACATGGTCAGCGCATTCCCCCCGACATACAAAGGCCGTGAGAACGGATGCCGCATCGACCTGGCGGAAAAACTGGAAGCGCTGAATCCAGCCTTCATGCGTTTCCCTGGCGGATGCTTCATCGAGGGAAACTGGACCGCCGAACATCCGCAGTCGAACCACTTTAAGTGGAAGGAAACCATCGGTCCCATCGAGGAGCGTCCGGGCCACTTCAACAACAACTGGGGCTACCCCGTGAGCGACGGACTCGGCATGATGGAGTTCCTGCTGCTGTGCGAAGACCTGGACTGCGAACCGCTCTACGTCGTCAACATGGGAATGGGACACGGCTGGGAGGACGCTAACGTCGAATGGTATATCCAGGACGCCATCGACGCCGTGGAGTTCTGCAACGGCGATGCCGAAACCACCACCTGGGGACGCCGCCGTGCCGAGCTGGGACACCCAGAGCCCTTCAACCTGCGCCTCGTCGAAATCGGTAACGAGAACTACTGGTTCGGACCCTACGGCTACCGCTACGGCGTGTTCCGTCAGCGACTGGCCGAACGTTTCCCCGAACTCGTCTTCATCGGCGACGGCGACGGAATCCTGTGGGGACTGCCCCACCCCGTCGATGCCGTTGACCAGCACTACTACATGACGCCCGCCTGGTTCACCGGCGAGTACCACCGCTACGACAACTATCAGCGCGGCACCTATAATATATACGTAGGTGAATATGCCGTCACCGGCGCCTGCGGACACTACGGCAACATGAACGCCGCCCTGGGCGAGGCCGTCTTCATGTGCGGCATGGAGAACAACAGCGACGTCGTCACCATGACCAGCTATGCCCCCATCTTCTGCAACGAAAACAGCTACCAGTGGGCGCCCGACATCATACGCTTCAATGCCTCGATGAGCGACTGCACACCTTCCTACTACGTGCAGCAGATGATGGCTCAGAACGTGGGACAGCAGAACGTCCGCTGGACCGAGCAGGGCAACAGCTACGAACTTGCCAACCGCGTCGGCCTCAGCACCTACGGCACCAGTGTGCGCTACGACAACCTGCGCGTCACCACACTCGACGGAACTGAACTCTACGCCAACGACTTCAGCGACGACGACCTCAGCGACTTCACCAACCGAGGCGGCACCTGGGCGGTGAAGGATGGCGAACTGTGCCAGACCGACCAGCGCATGGCAGGCGCCATCTTCGGTCTCAATCAAGACTTCGGCAGCGACTACATCGTCGAGTGCGACGCGACGAAGGTCCGAGGCGACGAAGGCTTTATCCTGGTGTTCAACTACACAGGGTCGGACGACTACTGCTGGTGGAACATCGGCGGATGGGGCAATAAGCAGCAGGGCATCCAGCAGTGTATGAGCGGCTCGATCGGCGACGACGGCGGTGACAAGAAGAACATCACCATCGAGAGCAACAAGACCTACCACCTGAGCATCCGCGTTCAGGGCAACAACGCCCGGTGCTTCCTCGACGGAGCCGAAGTGAACAGCAAGACGCTCACCACCAAGTCGCAGCGCGTCTATCTCGCCGCCAATATCGACGACGACACACAGACACTCTACGTCAAGGCAGTCAATCCATACAACGAGCCGCAGCCGCTTGTGCTCAACCTGCGCCACGCCGTTGTGGAGAATGGCGACGTCATCCTGCTCACCAGCCCCAACGGCACCGACGAGAACACGACCGCCAATCCCAACTATATCACACCGCAGACCCTCTCCCTCTCTGCTTCACAGCTTGAGCAGCAGTCCGTCAGCTACACCCTGCCGGCACACGCGTTCGGCATCTTCCGCCTGAAGGTCGGACCCGAACCCGTGCCTACCGCCGAACTGCCCGACCCGCTCGTCCGCTACTCGTTCGAACCCACCGAACCGACCGACGACAGCGGTGCATGGACCTACACGCCGCAGGCTGGGGGCAACGTCGCCGAACTCTTCGACGGCAGCCATGCCTTCTTCTCTGCCACGGGCGGTTATCTCGACATGGGTACAGACATGGCTCACAGCGTGCTCGATCAGCTCACGGGCGACTACAGCATCAGCCTCGACCTCATGCCCACCGACATGCAGCCGCTCTGGAGCTTCTGTTGGGCATACGGCATCAGCGACGGCACCGACCGCTACATCGGACTTGTCAACAGTCCGTCCAACCGCGACTGGTACTGTGAAGTGCGCAACACACCTGCCAACTCCGCCATCCGCTCTGGCAGCGGCCTGCTGGCTAACCGTTGGCACAACGTCACCTACACGCAGCAAGACGGCGTGGGCAGCATCTACATCGACGGCAGCCTGCTCGGCACGGTCGAAGGCATCGCTACCCAGCCCGCCGACTTCGCCGCACAAATCACCGCAGCCTGCCTGGCCCGTTCGCCCTTTGCCGGCGACGCACTGATGGCGCAGACGTGGTTCGACGACTTTGAGGTCTATGACCAAGCCCTCAACAGCGAGCAAGTGGCTACGCTCTACGCACGTACCGCCCACCGTTCCTACCGCGACCACGTGCCCACCGGCATTGATGAAGTACAAAGTACGAAGTACGACGTACAAAGGGCAGGTGGCGTCTATGACCTGCAGGGCCGTCGCCTGGCCGACACACCCGAGCAGCTCCGTGACTATCGTGGCATCGTCCTGTGGCAGGGCCGCAAGCTGCTGATGCGCTGACGCCCGTCAAGACATTCCAAGAAAAAACACGTCGGAAAGTAATTTTCCGACGTGTTTTTGTTTCATTCTGCAAGGAATGTCGTAAATTTGCACTCTGATAATCAGCCACTATGACCTACCGTACACAAACACTTGAGGCCGTCAACCTGCTCCGGCGCCTCATAGCCACACCGTCGGTGAGCCGCGACGAAGGTGCTGCCGCCGACCTCATCTTCTGTTTTCTTCAGGAAAAGGGGGCCCATCCCCAGCGTCTTGACAACAATGTGTGGGCATTGTCGGAGCAGTTCGACCCTGCGCTGCCGACCATCCTGCTCAATGCACACCTCGACACGGTCAAGCCTGTGAGCGGATGGGAGCGCGACCCGTTCACGCCCTCGCTCGAGGGCGACCGGCTCTACGGCCTGGGCAGCAACGACTGCGGCGGCGGACTGGTAAGCTTGCTGCTGACCTTCCTGGATAAGTACAAAGGACAAAGTACAAAGGACGAGGGACAAAGGACAAAGTGCAATTACGTCTTCCTTGCCTCGGCCGAAGAGGAAGTGTCGGGTGGAAAGGGCATCGAGCAGGTGCGCGACCGGCTGCCGAGAATTGACTTGGCCATCGTCGGCGAACCGACGAACTTGCAGCCCGCCATTGCCGAGAAGGGGTTGATGGTGGTCGATGCCGTGGCTCACGGACGCGCCGGACACGCTGCCCGCAACGAAGGGCTGAACGCTATCGACATCGCCATCGCGGACATCCTGCGGCTGAAGGACATCCAGTGGCAAACATCTCCCTTGCTGGGTGGGGTGAAGACTACGGTCACCATCATCGAGGCCGGCACTCAGCACAACGTCATTCCCGACACCTGCCGCTTCACCATCGACGTTCGGACCAACGAACTGTATAGCAACGAGGAGGCTTTCGCCATCCTGCAACAGCAGTTGCAGAGCGAACTGAAGGCCCGTTCGTTCCGCTTGTCGTCGAGCCACATCGACGAGGAGCACCCCTTCGTGCAGCGCTGCGTGGCACTGGGACTGAAACCGTTCGGTTCGCCAACCCTCAGCGACCAGGCGCTCATGCCGTGGCCGTCGCTCAAGCTCGGCCCTGGCGACTCAGCCCGTTCGCACACGGCCGACGAATACATCTGCCTCTCAGAAATCGAGCAGGCGCTGGAGCTGTATCGGAAACTCACGCTAAATCAATAATAAGATATATGAAAGAATCCACACAACAGGGACTCCCTGAAAATGCTTTCCGACCCTTGAAGGACGGAGAGAAGTATGAACCCGTCATGAAGCCAGGCATGGCATACCCCGAAGTGAACGCGTGGTCGGTGACGTGGGGAATTCTGATGGCCGTGCTCTTCTCGGCCGCAGCCGCCTATCTGGGTCTGAAGGTAGGCCAGGTGTTCGAGGCCGCCATCCCCATCGCCATCATCGCCGTAGGCGTCTCGACCGCCGCCAAGCGCAACAAGGCGCTGGGCGAAAACGTCATCATCCAGTCGATAGGTGCCTGTTCGGGCGTCATCGTAGCAGGCGCCATCTTCACCCTGCCCGCCATCTACATCCTGCAGGACAAATATCCGGAGATGACGGTGTCGTTCGTCAACGTGTTCATGTCGTCGCTGCTCGGTGGCATCCTCGGCATTCTGTTCCTCATCCCGTTCCGAAAATACTTCGTCAGCGAGATGCACGGCAAATATCCCTTCCCCGAAGCCACCGCCACGACACAGGTGCTCGTGAGCGGCGAAAAGGGCGGCAGCCAAGCCAAGCCTCTGCTTTTTGCAGGTTTGGTGGGCGGACTCTACGACTTCATCGTCGCCTCCTTTGGCTGGTGGAACGAGAACTTCACGAGCCGCGTGACGGAATGGGGTTGCACCGTCGCCGACAAAGCCAAACTGGTGTTCAAGATCAACACCGGCGCAGCGGTGCTGGGCCTGGGCTACATCATCGGACTGAAGTATGCGTTCATCATCTGTCTGGGCAGTGTGGCTGTGTGGTGGCTGCTCGTGCCAGGCATGGCGTTGCTCTTCCCCGACACGGTGCTCAACCAGTGGAATCCGGCGATCGACACGGCTGTCGGTGCGATGACACCCGAGCAAATCTTCACCAACTACGGCAAGAGTATTGGCATCGGAGGCATCGCCATGGCGGGCATCATCGGCATCATCAAGAGCTGGGGCATCATCAAGAGCGCCGTGATGAACCTGAGAAGACCCAACAGACCCACCCCCAACTCCTCCCCTGCAAAGGAGGGGACGAGGGAGGGTCTTGACCTCTCGATGAAGATCATCGCCATCGGTTCCATCGTCACCCTGCTCGTCACCCTGGCGTTCTTCTACTTCGGCGTGATGGAGGGCAACCTCCTCCATGCCGTCGTCGCCATCCTGCTCGTGGCCGTCATAGCCTTCCTCTTCACGACCGTAGCTGCCAACGCCATCGCCATCGTAGGCTCGAACCCCGTCAGCGGCATGACGCTGATGACGCTCATCCTCGCCTCTGTCGTCATGGTGGCAGTCGGGCTGAAAGGCACCGGCGGCATGGTGGCAGCCCTGATCATGGGCGGCGTCGTCTGCACGGCACTGTCGATGGCAGGCGGATTCGTCACCGACCTGAAGATTGGCTATTGGCTCGGAACCACTCCGCGCAAGCAGGAGGCCTGGAAGTTTCTCGGCACACTGGTGAGCGCAGCCACCGTGGGTGGTGTGATGATTATCCTGAACAAAACCTACGGATTCACCTCCGGACAGCTGGCAGCACCGCAGGCCAACGCCATGGCAGCCGTCATCGAACCGCTGATGAACGGCGTGGGAGCACCCTGGCTGCTCTACGCCATCGGCGCCGTGCTGGCCATCGTACTGACGCTGTGCAAGGTGCCGGCCCTGGCCTTTGCGCTGGGTATGTTCATTCCGCTCGAACTCAACCTGCCGCTGCTGGTCGGCGGAGCCATCAGCTGGTTCGTCACCACACGCAGCAAAAATGAGGACGTGAACAAGGCTCGCGGCGAACGCGGCACGCTCATCGCCTCGGGCTTCATCGCCGGTGGTGCACTGATGGGCGTGGTGAGTGCCCTGATGCGCTTCGGCGGCATTAACCTTGTCGATGACGCATGGGTGAACAGTGCGGCGGCCGAGGCCCTTTCGCTGCTCGCCTACGTGCTGCTGATCATCTACTTCGTACGGGCTACGAAGACAAAGTAAACCGCACACAATACTCCACTACTCCGCAGCACAAACCCCTCGACGCTGCGGACTATACACCGCCACGCTGCGGACTATACACCGCCACAGTGCGGACTCAACTCAAAATATCACTGATATTTTCACGAATATCAGTGATATTTTTACAAATTCCAGTGATATTTCTACGAATATCAGTGGTATTTTGAGTTGAGTCCGCACTGTGGCGGTGTTTGATAGGTGCTAAAAACGGGGTTGCTCTGCGGCCGACCTGTGTCTGAATGGGGCTGCGCGGTATGGACGTTGGTGGATAGAATGTGTCGCCGGTGGGGAAAATGTCTCGGAGCAGGTCAGCGTACCCACTGCTCGGGGTTGAGTCGGGCTGTCTGGTTGCGCAGTTGGAAGTGAAGCACATAGTGACCGTCGTCGTTGCGACCGACGTTGCCCAGCGTCTGCTTCGTGCTGACCTTCGCGCCCTTGCTGACATGGACGCTCTGCAGACCGCTATAGACGCTGATATACTGCCCATGGCGCACCATGACGATGTACTGACCGCCGTATTGGAACACGCTGCTGACCGTTCCGTCGAACACAGCCCGTGCCTGTGCGCCCTGCTGACCGCGGATGTCGATTCCCTTGTTGTCGAGCGTCACGTTACGCAGACCTGGCACGGTGTAGGTGCCGTAGTGGCCGACGACGCTGTAGGAACCCGTGATGGGCATGGGCAGACGGCCTTTGTTCGACGTGAACGACGAGGAGAGTTTGCGGTCGGCAGCGTCCTCCTCAAACCAGCGACTGTCGGCCGGTGCAGCAGAGTTTTTCTCTGCTTTTCCGCCCTTTCCGGACTTGCCTGATTTACCAGAAGAACCGCCCGACTTCTTGCCTTCAGCGGCACGTTCGGCCTCAGCCTTGCGGCGGGCTTCCTCCTCGCGGCGTTTGCGCTCAGCCTCAGCCTTGCGGCGGGCTTCGGCAATCTCTTCCTGGATGATGCGGTCGATCTGGGCGTTGATGGCGGCTTCCTTCTTCTTGTAGTCCGCTATCTGCTGCTGCACGGTGGCGAGGTTTTGGTTGAGGAACTTCACATTCTTCTCGCAGCTCTGTTTCGACTGCTGCAGCTGACGCTGCCGTTCCTGCATCGCCACACGCGAGGTTTCGAGTCGGGTGCGGGCATCGAGCAGTTCGTTCTGCTTACGTTTCACCTCGGCAGCCTTTTCCTTCAGGATTTCGCCCTGCACACGCTGGAAAGTGCTGTACTCGCGAACGTAGCGCATACGTCGGATGAGTTGATTGAAATTCTTGGCCGAGAAGATGAACATCAACTTCTCCTGTGCCGTCGCCTGTCGCTGCATATAGACCATGGCACGGGCGTATTTTCCTTTCTTGTCGGCCAGTTCGCGCTGCAGGCTGTCGAGTTCGGTTTCGAGACGTGCGATGTCGTTGGTCAGTGTGTCGATGTGGTGCGAGAGCGAGTCGATGCTCTGCTGCTGGCGACCGATGCGGTTGTCGAGGATGAGGACCGAGTCGAGGCTCTGCTTGATGTGGCGGTTCAGCTGCTCGGCACGTTCCTGCTGCAGTTTGCGCTGGCGCGCCATGTCCTGCTTCTGTCGCTGCAGCTCTGCCTTGGTAGGTTTCTTCTGCTTCTGCTGCTGACTCCCTTTGCCTTTCTTCGCCTGCTGGGTGGTCGTCTGGCGCTTTTGCGACGAGCCACGACGGTTCTGAGCTGTCGCGGTGAGCAACAGGCTCGAAAGGAGAATCAGACAGAGCAGACGGAGGGAGAGAAACTTTTTCACTTATTTGACTAACGAACGGAAAATCTTTTCGGCATCGGCCTTGGTATATTTCGAGGGAGCAGGCGTGTGGGCCTGCCAATCGCTGTTCGAACGGACGTTGCTCAGCGAGAAAGCGAGCGAGGCTTCGCGCTGTCCCATCTGGAACGTCATCTTCATGTCGCGAGGGAAGGGGCGGCTGTCGAACTGCTCAAAGTCGCTGTAGTCGAAGGAGAACTTGGCCGTACGGTCGGAAGGACTGGTGATGGTGGTGCGGCTGAGCGTGTTGGTGAGGGTGCTCGTGGTGAAACGATAGTCGAGCATACGGTCCTTGTAGTCGATGAACACGGTGGGTGTCTGGTCGGTGAACTGGAAGTCAGCCGCCACGGGTATGGCCTTTCCTGGCTCAAACAGTTCGTTCCAGAACAGGCTCTGCAGCGTGTTGAAGTCGATGTTGGCGCGCTGGAGGAAAGAGACCTCGGCATAGGGCACATCGATGTACTGCTTGTTGAAGCGGTCGATGATGAGCACACGGTCGCGACTGAACTCCATGCGTCCCACTTCGGCGATGCCGATCAGCGGATCGACGAGCGAAATCTGGATGACGTCGTCGCGGCGCATACGCAGGGTACCGGTGGTCGAGATGGTACGTTCGCCGAGGCTGACACTCACCTTCACCTTGGCCGTCACATTGCTGACACTGAGCCGATTGCCGAGCATTGTCTTCATGTGGTTCTGCTCCGGAAAGGCGGTGGCAGCAGGAAGGCTCGTCGTCTGCTTCACGGCACTCTTCTGACTGCCGCAGGCTGTGAGCAGAAGGAGCGTAAGCAGAAGGGGGATGGTTTTATTTTTCATAATACTTACGTTTACGTATTTTCTTGTTCAGAAGGGCGTTGTCTTGACCCAGCCCGAGGGCTTGCTTCCAATATTCGACGGCCTGTTCGGTCTGCCCGCACTTGGCATAGATGTCGCCGGCATGCTCGATGAGCGAAGCATCGTCGGCAGTGACGCTGTCGCCCAGCAGGACGAGCACAGAGTCGATATAGACTTTCGCCTCGTCGTAGCGACGTTGCTGGAACAGAATCCAGGCGTAGGTGTCGAGGTAGGTAGGGTTCTGCCCCTCCTTCTCGAGCGAGCGGCGCGACATCTGCTCGGCACGGTCGAGGTCCTGCTTGCGCAGGGAAAGGTAATAGGCATAGTTGTTGAGCACCAGGGCATCGTCGGGACGATAGATGAGACACGAGTCGTAGGCTTCGAAAGCCTGCTCATCCTCACCCAGCCGATGGTGCAGGTCGCCCAGGATGGCATACATGTTGGTGACGAGGAGCAGGTTGCTCTTCGAGTCGGTCTTCTGAAGGCCCCGTCGCACGGCATTGACGGCAGAACGGTTTTTGTTCTGCTGGAAGTAGGCGATGCCAAGATAGTAGTAATAGACGGGGTCGTCCGAACCGTAATCGACAGCCGTCTTGCACAGGCGCATCACCTCGGCGGTGTCTTCCTCCTCGATGGCGTAGGAGAGCAGCTGGTTGCGGGCCAGTTCGGCTTCGGGTTCGATGCTGAGCATCTGGTGCAGGACGGGTTTTACGTCGGCGGTAGGCATGCCACGCGTGATCATGTAGCGCGCAGCCAGTTCGGTGATGCGCGTATCCTCCTGCGGCTGTGCCAACAGTTGGCGGAACAGGTGCATCATCTGCGTGGTGTCGCCGTTCTGCTGAATGTTGTCGTACGCCAAGGCTCCGACCAGGTTGTGCCGCAGGTCGGCATCGAGCTGAGGGTTGGTGATGAGCCGCTGCAGCGCCGAGTCGGCCCGCTCTGTCTCCCCACGTTCGCGGTAGAAATTGAAGAACGAGAGCTGCACGTTCACATTGTCGGGATGGTCGGCCTGCAACTGGCGATAGCGTGACAGGGCTTCATCGTCGCGGCCGGAGTCGTGGTAGAGGTCGGCCACCATCGCCTGATAGCGCACGTCGTTGGGATATTCGTCGGCAAGGGCTTGCATCTCGGCAAAGGCACGGCGCTCGTCGCCCATGCTGTGGTAGGCATGAAACTTCTCCAGCGACAGTTGCTCGCTCTTGCCTTCGAGCAGTTCGACACGGTCGAGCGTGCGCACCAAGGCTTCATAGTTCTCACCGCGCTGATACATCTCGGCGAGCATGAGCAGCAGGTCGCTGCGTTCGGGATACTGACGGGTCATCTGTTCGAGCTGATGAACGGTGTCGTCGTTGCGGTGCTGGCCGACATAGAGGTTCACCAGTGCCTGCTTCAGCCAGAAGTTGTCGCTGTCGAGCGCGGCTGCCTTCTCCAGCAGCGTGGCAGACAGAGAGTCCTGCTGCATGTGTCGGGCATAGTTCGACAGTTCATAGAGTGCACCCACATGGTCGGGACAGAGCTCCAGCGTGTGGCTGAACAGCTCGAATGCCTCAGAATAATGTCCGCTGAGCTGTTGACGCAGGCCCTCCATGAAGAAGCCTTCAGCACGCTCATCGGGCGTCTCGAGCGACAACGGCTCGGAAATCTCAGGCAGGGTCTGTGCGCAAAGACTTGAGGACCAGACTCCGCTCAGTATGACAAAAAATAAGAATATGTGCGTTCTAAAAGTCATCCTTGCACGATGTGGTTAAGATGGGAGTGTGGATCGGTGACATCATAAGCCCGTATGGCCGAAACCGCCGGCGCCACGTTCGGTCGCGTCGAGTTCATCCACGGGCTGCCACTGCGCCTGTTCGTGCCGCGCCACAACCATCTGTGCGATGCGTTCGCCGTCGTTGATGGTGAAGGGAGACTGCGACAGGTTGACCAGTATGACACACACCTCGCCGCGGTAGTCGGCATCGATGGTGCCAGGCGCATTGAGCACGGTGATGCCGTGCTTGATGGCCAGTCCGCTACGGGGCCGCACCTGTGCCTCGTAGCCTTTGGGCAGCGCGATGAACAGGCCTGTGGGCACCAGCCGACGCTCCATCGGCTGGAGCGTGACAGGGGCGTCGAGATTGGCACGCAAATCCATACCCGCCGACTGGCTGGTCTCGTATTGCGGCAGCGGATGATGGCTGCGGTTGATGATTTTCACTTCCATCTGTGTTAAAATTTAGTGCAAAGATAGTGTAAAATGTTGAGAATTAAACTATCTTTGCAGTTATATTTTAACTTTTAGCATCTATCTTCCAACTTTGAAATGAATTGGGACCAACTTCTCTCCACCAAACGTTTCGGCCAAGAGCAGCTGCACTTGGACCGCAAGGACGACCGCACGGAGTTTAAGCGCGACTACGACCGACTGATTTTTTCTGCACCCTTCCGCCGCCTGCAGAACAAGACACAAGTATTCCCGCTGCCTGGCAGCGTGTTTGTCCATAACCGCCTGACCCACTCACTCGAGGTGGCCAGCGTGGGTCGAAGCCTCGGCGACGACGTGGCTCGTCTGCTGCTCGAGCGTCATCCCGAGCTGCACGACACACATCTGAGCGAAATCGGCAGCATCGTCAGTGCGGCCTGTCTTGCCCACGACATGGGCAACCCGCCCTTCGGACACAGCGGCGAACGTGCCATCTGTTCCTACTTCCGCGAGGGCGACGGGCAGCAATACAAGGCGTTGATGAGCGATGCAGAATGGGCCGACGTGACCCATTTCGACGGCAATGCCAACGCTTTCCGACTGCTCACCCACAGTTTCAAGGGTCGGCGTGCGGGCGGCTTTGTCATGACCTACGCCACCCTCGCCTCCATCGTCAAGTATCCCTGGCCTGCCATCCGCTGCACCAAGAAGCCGAAGTTCGGCTTCTTCCAGCAAGAACAGGAAGCCTACGAACGCATCGCCGAAGAACTGGGACTCAGAACCGCGGGGCAGGAAGACTCCCCAACCGAGGAAAACTGGCGGGGACTTCGCCATCCCCTCGTCTATCTTGTCGAGGCTGCCGACGACATCTGCTACGAAATCATGGACATTGAGGACGCTCACAAACTGCGGTTGCTCACCACACAGGAAACACAGGCGCTGCTTCTCAACTTCATTCCTGCGGAGCGTCACCAGCGGGTGCACGAAATCTTTGCCCATGTCACCGACGTCAACGAGCAGGTAGTCTATCTGCGTTCCAGTGCCATCGGTACGCTCGAACGGGAATGCGTGCGCACCTTCGTCGAGCACGAACGGGAGATTCTCGACGGCTCATTCACCGGTAGCCTCATCGACCACATCAGCCCTGACGTGGCCAATGCCTACCGTCGCTGCCAGGATGTTTCGCTCCAGAAAATCTACCGCAGCAAAGATGTGCTGGACATAGAGCTGGCTGGTTACCGCATCATCTCCCAGCTCATCGACCTCTTTACCACAGCCGCTATGCACCCCGAGCGCGAATACTCGAAACTGCTTCTGGCGCGTGTGTCGTCGCAGTACGAAGTCGATGCCCCGTCGCCCTACGCCCGCATCATGGCCGTGCTCGACTATCTCTCGGGCATGACCGACGTCTTCGCCCTCGACCTCTACCGCAAGATTAACGGCGAAAGCCTGCCGATGATATAATTCCACGAAAGTCTTGAGGTACAGATTACGCGGATTTCACGAAGAAAAACGTCTCGTGAAATCCGCGTAATCCGTAGTCAAAAAGCAGCGACAGTTACAGGTGTTCGCTGATAACCTTATTTGCGCCGCTCGTCAGTTTGATGTATTCGGGGTGTTCTTTGGCGAACGATTCGATGTGTCGGACGTACTTGTCGTCGAGCATCTCCTTGATCGTGATGAGGATACCCGTCTCTTCCACGTCGCCGAAGCCGTCGTTGATGGCTGTGCCGAAGAGCTTCATCGTGGGCGAGAGGTTCATATATGTGTTGACAAGCGGCGGAATGTTGAGTCCGGCGGCACGCACCTCATGGTTGAGGATGCGATAGTCGTCCTTGAAGTTTCCGGCGCTGAACACGGCGGCCAGTTCCTTCTCCGAGTGTTCCAACAGCAGAGGCTGGATGGGGAAGATGAGGCGATCCTTGTCCTCGAAATATTTCTTGAGGAAGAAGAGGATGAGGTCGCGGCAGCGGCGGTCGTAGGACGGATACATGGTCATCTTCCCAAAGAAATAGCGCACGCGGGGATTGACGACGGTGACGGCACCGATGCCGTCCCAGAGGTTGTCGAGCGTGAAGATGGCCTTGACGCCGACACGTGTGCTCTGGTACTCAAGCGCGACGAACGAGCGGCCAAGTTCCAGTGTGTAGGGAAGGTAGTCGCGGATGAAGCGACCTGAGAACCGGAACATGTGACTGGTGGCGAGCAACGGCTGTCCCTGCTCGTCGAAGTCGCATTCGCTGCCCAGCATGTAGCGGTAGCCGCCGATGATTTTCTCGGCTTCGGGGTCCCAGACGATGAGCTGCTGATAGGGGTTTTCACAAGTGTCGAAGTCGTCGAGGTCGAGTTCTTTGCCCGTGCCACCGCCGGCAGCACGGAAAGCCTCTTCGCGCAGACGACCCACCTCGCGCAGCAGGTTGGGACCATTGCGCCAGTCGAAGATATATACTTCGTTGTTCGATTTGTTGGTAAATCGCAGTCGGCCGATGGCTTCCAGCTCTTGTTTCAGCACAGAAACGGGAACTGGTTCTATAATCTTTTGTTCTGTCATATTCTGTTACAGTTCATACACGCGGTCCTGCACCCATTGTGCCCACTGTGCCGGTGTCTTGCTCTTGTCGGTGAAGGTCTGCCAGGGGATGGGCTGTCCGAAGGTGACTGTGAAGTGCTTGCCTACATTTTTATACATCTCATCGACGAGGAAAAGCATGGCAACGTTGAACTTCAGATTCAGGCGTTTGCACCAACGGGCGATGTTGTAGAAACGCTCACTGTTCTGACCGCTGAAGTGGACGGGGATCACGTCGCGATGGTATTGCACGCTCTTCGTGATGAACGTCTTCTTCCACGGCAGGTCACGAATGCTGCCGTCGTCCCGCTTGCGGGAGCAAAGCCCAGCGGGAAACATCAGTACGTTCTTCTCGCTTTGGAAGGCTGACTCCACCATCTGTGGGAAGTTGCGGCTCTGTGCTCCCGTCTTGTTGATGGGGATGCAGAGCGGTGCGAGTCCTTTGAGGTTCATCAACAGGTCGTTGACGAGGTAATACATCTGGCTGTCGTACTTATGGCAGATGAGTTTTCCGAGGGCAACACCGTCCTCGCCACCCAGCGGATGGTTCGATACGATGGTGAAGTAGCGTCCACCCTCGTTCGACGGCAGTTCGTCCAGGCCCCGCACTTCCATATCCATTTCCAAGTAATCGACACATTCGTCGAGGAAATCGACACCGAACTTGCCCGCAGCACGTCCTGTAAGAAATTCGTTTACCTGATCCTGATGCAGGATTTTCTTCAGCCACGCGACCACAAAACCTGGGACATACTTTGCTTTCGCCCCAGCCTTGTCGCGCAGAATCGCATCTATATCGACGCGGAACTCTCTCTCTTCCTGATGTTCCATGAATGCAGTTCTAAACCGATTTGGTTGCAAAAGTACGGATTATTTTTCGGTTTTTCGAAGAATGAATCAAAAAAATGTATATTTGATGCCGTTTCGTGTCCCATTCGCGCGCGTATATATATAAAATATGTCTAGAGTTGAGCGTTTAGAGTTGAGTGTTCTGTTGAACCAAGTAGTACGCTAAACACTAAACACTAGACACTAAACGAAGTTAGGTAGGTCAGTCTAATGTGTCACGCAGCACATCAACCGACCGCAATTCACCCACCGAAGGCAGGTGAAGTCGGTAGAAGTCGAGCAAGACCTGGAGCACGCGACGGCGCTGTTCGCGCGTGAAGCGAAACAGGTGCATCGTCGCGTAGTTCATGCGCATGAGCAGCGGAAGCAGCCGTGCCTCGTCGGGCGAAAGGAAGTCGCGGTGCATCGGCGGCGCAGAGACAAACGTTCCGCTGCGCAGGTCGAAGCAGCGGCCGGACGACTGTTCCTCGATGTTCGGCCAGATTCCCACAAACTGTGAGAGCCGCAGCAGGAACACCACATGGAAGTTGGCATAGCTTTCGCGTGCCGTATCGAGCCAGCGGAGCGACGTCGTCAGGTAGTCATAGAGCGGACCGTCGGCAGTCTCGCCCCGCAGCACACGGCTCAGGAATTCGGCCAGGAACATTGCCAGCATCTGCTTCACCGGCTGATACGGCAGGTCGGCATAGTTCTCAGTCAGTCGCACGCCCCGCACATGAGGCAGCCGTCCCTGTCCATGCACCTCGGCATCGAACTCCACCATGTTGAGCGGACGCCAGAACGCAGCCCCACTCGACCGTCTTCGACCCGACGACGACACATGCGCCACGAACGACATCCGTCCGTGCTGCTCGGTGAACAGGTCAACCACCAACGACGAGTCGCCCACCTTCACCGTCCGCAAAACTATTCCGCGAATCCGCTGCATTTTTTCCAAACATTTGCCAGCAGGAACAGCACGGCGTGCATGGCCAGCATTTCCAGCACAGCTATCACTTCCCTCCCTGCTACCGACCACAAAGTTACACATTTTCACTCCTTTTTCAAAAAAACTTACGGAAATATTTTGCCAATCCGAGAAAAAGGCGTACCTTTGCACCCGCATTTGAGCCGCAAGGCATCAGACGCTTCTTAGGTTGGTCCCTTCGTCTATCGGTTAGGACGAGAGATTTTCATTCTCTAAAGAGGAGTTCGACTCTCCTAGGGACTACCATCCGGAAGATGGGTGCGAGGTCACACGTGAGCCATACCACATCGTACTTCCAATTTAACTTTCAACTTTTAATTCTTAAATCAGAAATGGCTAATCACAAGTCTGCGCTCAAGCGCATCCGTCAGAACGAAAAACGTCGTCTGCACAACCGTTACTACGCAAAGTCAATGCGTACGCTGCTCAAGAAGTTCCGCAACACCGAAGACAAGGCCGAGGCACAGAGCCTCTTCCCCCAGCTTCAGAAGAGCCTCGACAAGCTCGCCAAGCGTAACATCATCCACTGGAAGAAGGCCGCCAACCTCAAGTCGGGTGCCGCCAAACTCCTCAACAAGATGGCATAACCTCACACAAGGGAATTCATCACTCCACCTCATAGCTTAAAATAAGAAACCGCACAGCCCACAAAGCTGTGCGGTTTCCTCTTTTTCTACCCTTCGCCACCAGAGCCTTCCCCCCATACCAAGAAAAAAAACAAACAATAATCACTTTTTTTAGTTTTTTGTTTTCATTTTATTAGAAAAAAACATAAATTTGCTGCGATTTGTGTGCCTACAACCTGACACACCTACTACCTAACAACTTCCTACAACCAATACATCCTAACTAACATCACCATGAAACGAACAATGTTCAGGGGCGCCCTGCACCGTTGTGCCGCGCTCGCTTTCCTATTCGTCATGGCCGTCTGTGCACAAGCACAACGCATGGAATTCTCCTTTACAGGACTGACCGGCGTCACGCAGAAGTACCTCACCGACGGAACCACCCTCGTCCAGTTGCCGGCAGGCACCGACCTCACCCGCATGTCAACCTACGGCATGAGTGTCACAGCCGACGACGATGACCCCAGTGCCAAGCCACGCACGGACGACGACGCCTGGGGCACCCTCTGGTGAAACCTGACACGCAGAACGAAAACGTCTGATATGAATCCAACGTTTTCGTTCAGCCAAATGAGCAAAGTCAAACTCGTTTGAACCTTGCCATGGCGAGAAAACGAAGGAATTTATTCCAACGTCAACCCTCATCCGTTGTCCCTTGTTGTCCTTCGTTGTCCCAAGTTGTCTTCAAGCAAAACACCTTTTTGTGTTAAACAAGACAACTTGGGACAACCAGGGACAACGAGGGACAACATTTTTATTTTTCCTTTTTAACAAATCAAGGATTTTAACAGTTCAAGGCCCCGATTTTGTGGGAGAAATTTGGGGAAAATAGGCTTTCGAACAGCGAAAAAAAACGAAAACAAACGAAAAACACGAAAATTTTTGGCGGGGAATCCAGAAAATTGCGGTTCCGATTGTCGTAGGGGCGGGTTCCCATGCCCGCCCGATCAGGCAAAGCCTGAAAACTGAAAGAAATTGGGATAAATTTTTTGGAGAGGCAGTATTTTAGAAGACAACATGGGACAACGAAGGACAACTTGGGACAACTTTATTATTTCGTTGATTAAGAAGATGTTGTCCTGTGTTGTCCTGTGTTGTCCCGAGTTGTCTTCTAAAAAAATCCACAAAGTGTAGTCTTCTGACTAATAATCCCTTTTTTCCGCTTTGCGAAAAGCATTTTCGCGTCACGAATCCCGATTTATTTCATTTTTGTCCGCCGTCTGGCTGTCGGCAGTCCGCCGTCTGAGCGTCGGCAAAGCACCGTTTACTCTGTCGGTTGTCCGCCGACGGAGCGTCGTCAGTCCGCCGTCTGCCGGCCGTCAGAGCGCCGTTTGCCGACAGGTTTGTCCGCCGTCTGCCGACGCTCAGACGGCGCTTTGCCGACGCTGCGTCCGCCGACTGCCGGCACCTCCTCCGTCCTTCACTGGTCAGAGCGCCCCACGATTTCCTTCCGTAGCTCTCGTTTTTCCGGCCAGACATGCAGCCGCTGATTTCTGCGCGATTCTCAGACGACGAAACGGGCGAACGTTAGTTGACAAAATCGCAACTAAGTCCCCTCCCCCGCCAGGCCGATTTTAACATTTCGTCTGGCGCACCCATCCTGTTCCCACCTCGCCATCAGGAAAGCTTGACTGCAAAATTCCACAACCATGGATGTTGCTTATAACTACCTTTTGTCGCCGACTGTTCGTAATTCATCCGACGTTCACGTGTTACAAACTTGTTAATATATACATTTTTTTTGCCAATGACATAACAGGATGTTACAATTTTCCGTACCTTTGCAAGGATTTTCTACTATTAAGATGCACGACTGTCTATAATTGTTAGGAAAAGCGCCGAGAGTATCATTTTGAACGATTTTTATAAATCATTGAACAGAATTTATAACTCTTTGAGGCGCAAAATACCTAACTTTGCACCCGATTTTGCTACCATGTGCTGACTGATTCCCGTGCTGGCTGAACACTGGTTCCCCCTAAAACCAGGCTTTGAACATAGAATGACACTTATTACATATCATTATTATCCAAACAAAACATCTAAAAAATGAAAAGACTACTGCTTTTCACGTTGACGCTCGCGATGCTCACCGTCGCGAACGTGCAGCAGGTCCGGGCATACAGCACCGACGACCTGACCTCTGCGGGATGGACGCAGGTCACAGACATCACAGACATGACGTCTATGACGCTCAGCGATTATTACTTCATTTTCGTAGATGCCGGGACAAGCAACTACAGCGTTGCCAATCCCCTCCCAGGCACTAACGAGAGACCAGCCTACCAGGTTCTTATCGACCCGCTGGCAGACAAGTCGCAGCTCTGGAAACTTTCGTACGACAGTGCAAATGAACGCTACGCCATCCAGAGTGCTGTCGATGATTGGTATTTCCAAGGCGGAACAGGTGCCAATCAGGGTTGGACAGACTTGATGTCCAATGTCCTCAACGACAACTGCTACTTCACCTTTGCCAACAGTGACGGGAAATTCTCCATCACATCGACCATTTCCACTGGCACCTTCGTAGGTCCTTGGAACGACAATGGTGCTGTCAACCTTGCAGGCGACCGTTATGAGTCGCTCGCCTGCAACAAGAATGCAGCACAAGCACCTGGATACTATATCTACTACATCAGCCGTAGCACATACGATGCTGCTTACACCACAGCTTCGGCCGCTCTCACAGCCAACGGATGGACACTGGTAAACACAGCGGAGGGTTTGGGACTCGACGGCTACTATTATGCTTTCGTTGACTGCTCGGAAGACGGCTATGAGAGCAATCTCGTCATGGCTGGCAGCACAAACTCACGCCCCAACTACCAAGTTTTTGACGCCAACGCCACAATCCAGCATTGGAATTTGATTGCGAAAGGCGAAGGCTTCCAAATGCAGAACCGCTACACAAACACTTACGCGGTATGTAACGACGGTGCAAGCTGGAATACAGGCTTTACCAATGATGCCGACAACCAATACACCGAATTCCGCTTTACGCTTGCAGACGGCAAATGGACGATATGCAATGTCTGCGCCACAGATAACTTCCTCGGACGTTGGGAAAACAGTCCCCTGCGTCCCGCCATCGGCGAGAGCATCGCAGCCAACAAGGCTGCAGCAGCAGGCAAGCGTCTGTTCCTTATCTATTCCATTCCCACCATTGCACGTGTAGCACAGGCTTTGCCCGAAAGCGGAGCTGTCGATGCGGGTCAGTGGTATTACTTCGATGTCAACCCGACTGACGCATATATTCTTTCTGCCGGAAAATTTGCCGATGTCGTTTACGTAACCGATGGTAGCCTGCTGGCCAGCGAAGCCATCGGTACGGTTTTCTCCGACCAAGTTCAGGAGTTGAGCGAAGGCCGTTACTATATCAAATCGTTGAGCGCAGGCCGTTACTATATCAAATCATCTTCTGCCAACACATTCAACGTCGATCCTGTCAGCATAACACTGCCCGAAGGTCAGATGAATGTCGACATCGCTACCGCACAGCAGAGTGCAAAAGAAGCTTTCGACGCCGATAAATCATTTGAGAACTATGAAGCCCTGCTCACAGCCATCGACAACGCAAATGCCAGCATTGCCATCTATCAGACAATGAACAAGTACATCACGGCTCAGAAGGCAACAGCAGGTACTACTATCAACTGGTCTGACATCGACACCAAGTATAGCACTGGTGAATATGTCAGTGCCACCGATTTCATTGCTGACTATCATGCACTCGTTGTTAATGCCCTCGGCGAGACGACAACTGCCAACACTGATATGACCCCGTACATCATCAACCCTGGTTTCGAGTTCGCTGACAACACAGGTTGGAACGGTGGTGGCGCTGTTGCAGGATTGGATGGACAGAAGAACATTGAAAGTTACAATTCAGACAACTTCAATATTCACCAAGTGCTGACCGACCTGCCTAACGGTACTTATACTCTGACAGTTCAAGGCTTCTACCGTCCCGGCGACAATAACAACAGAAGTGACGCTCAGAACGCCGAACTCTACGGAAATGACAAGAGCATAGCCGTTAAACTCGTCGCCTCGGAAGGAAAGGCTGCGGCAGATGGCAACGGCTTTACCACCGAAAACACCAACAGCGGCAGTTCCGTTTATGTACCGGACAGCCAGGCCGATGCAGCAAAGGCATTTGCCACTGGAGCCTACGAGAACGAAGTCACCTTCGTTGTTAATAACGGAACTGTGAACATTGGTTTCAAGAAGGACGTTCTCATTGACAAAGACTGGACCTGCTTCGACAACTTCCGCCTCACCTACCTCAGTGCTGGTGCCGAGGTAGCACCCGAACTGGTTAACGCACCGATGAACGATAGCATTCGCACAGCCCAGCAGGCAGCCCTCGATACTTGGAATGCCAACAAGACCATGGACAACTACAATGCTCTGCTCGCAGCCATCGCTGCCGCTCAGGCAAGTGCAGACAAGTACGTCATCATCAACCAGCGCATTCCGAAACTGGATGCCCAGACCGATGTGAATGTTACAGCTCTGACGACGAAGTATGACAACGGTGATTATGTTGAAGCCGACGAAGTCTTCGACGCTTATCAGGAGATTCTGGCAACCGCCTTCGGCACTCCTGCTGCCGACACCGACATGACCGCCTTCATCATCAACCCCGACTTCGAGTGGGGCGATGCTGACGGTTGGGCACCCAACTACAGCGACGATACGGCTGCAAAGAGTGCTACAGACCCGAAGTATGAGTTCACAAACTCACACGGTGACTACATCTTCAATACGTGGAGTGGAAACGGTGACTTCCTCTGGCTCGTTCAGGATGTGAAGCGCCTGCCCGCAGGTACCTACGAACTCTCTGCCGTATGGGCAACCGACGACGGTTACCGCACCATCGAGTTCACTGCTGAGAACGTCCTTCCTGGCAATGTTGTAGATGGACAGCAGGTTACCGACTCCTTCCGTCCTGTTGACATCAACACTCGCTCTAACAAGGAGATGGGCCATGTACGCACCGTGACCGTCATGGTAACCGACGGAACCCTGCGTATCGGTGGACACGCCTTGGGCTTCTTCAAGGCTGATAACTTCCAGCTGAAGTACCTCGGCTCTGGCATCGTTGACCCAGACCCGAACATCGACGATCCAAAACTGTGCCTGCCGATGAACAAATACGAACGTAATTACTACATCACAGCTCGTAACGCCTACAACGACAATCAGACACCAGAGAATCTCCGCAAGGTATCAGAATACCGCATCATGGTAGAGAACAGTATCAAGGCCTACAAGGCTGCCAAGAAGACGCTCGACCACGTGAAGGACATGATGGACCACACCAATGTCTATACCTACGATGCCTTCTTCACCGTCGACGACCTGTTCCGCAAGTACGGATTTGACGGCTATTATGGATACCGAACCCTTGAGGACGACCAGGCATACGAACTGGAGCGCATGTTCTTCGGTACGGGTGTATACCGCAACACCAGCAACTTCTCGATTCCTGCCGTTCCGTTCCTCGCCAGTGCATGGGACTGCGGCTATCAGGACGACAAGCACAAGGGTTATGCCTACGCTCAGGAAGGCTGGGAAGAAGGCTCTGACTACTACGTCAACACTTGGTCGCGCGAAGGTAACGACGACGGCACCCTCATGCTCACTCCGTATCTGGAGTACTGGAAACTTGGAAACAACCGCCTCAATCCGCGCGTGATGACAGCCACCGTAGAAGGTACACCGAACGCTATCTACACCGTGAAGATGTTCGTACGTGTCCGCATCGACGAGCGGTTCACCCCCAAGTATGAAGACCCCGCCACTCTTACTACTTATGCTGATTCTATCGCACTGGATCCCAACAGCATCAAGCCGCAGGGCATGTACATCCAGATTGGCAACGGAACAAAGTTCTATCCGACATGGATACCTATCCGTAACGAGAATAGTATATACAAACTTAACAATGAACGTCAACTCTGGGTATGCAACCTCTGGGACGTGGTTGATCCTGCTAACCTGCCGACAGGTGACGTAGGCAGCGACGGAACTCTGCAGATTAAATTCGGCATCGAAAAAGGTTCCAACGTGACATGGCTGTCCATGAAGGATGTCTATGTGAACTATGAAAGCGAAGTTCCTGCCAGTGAAAAGGCTAAGTTGAAGAAACAGATTGACTATGCTAAAAAACGGCATACGACTGGTTTCGACCCAGACGAGTACGCTCCTTACACCAACGTGCCGCAACTGATTGCGCTCCACCGTGCAGAGCAGGTTTGGGACTCTCCTAAGAACGTCTTCCTCGTAAGAGCCGTGACCAAGGCTCTTAAGGCAGCCAACTACTCTGGCGACAAGACAGGCGACGACGATGACTCTGCCACCGTTCTTGCCTACGACGCCTCTACTGACCTCTGGACCAAGAACACCGAAGAGATGAACGGCTTCTACTGGAAGAACGACTACACCAGCGCAGACGTAGAGCATATCGAATGGTATGACTACAAAGACGACTGTATCACTCCTACAGGCTGGAACCTCATCGGTCGTGATGACGGCTTCAACACTGGTATCAAAAAACTGGGTGTCAACATTGGAACCTCCAACGACGATCCTGCTGAAGGCATGAAGGCCATCGAAGACGCAACAGGCTTGTATGCCAAGTATGAAACCGACTATGGTAATGAACCTGGTTACACAGTTCCGCTGAAGAAAGACGTGAAGTACATCATGACCTTCACTTACACCTACGCAGGCGAAGGCACTTGCCCAGAGACCCGCGTCACACTGACAGTGCCAAAAGCCAATGCTGACGACACCGCTACCAGCGGACTGGAAGTGACACGGTTCACTCCTGCTGAAAACGGCGTGAATGACATGAGCAAGTGGTACATGTACCGTGCAACCTTCACACCCACCTACAACAATGCTGAAACTGGTGGAATGGCGGACTATCTCATCACCTTCGACAAGGACAACTACGATCCAGAACCCATCATCCTGGGTGAGCTCACGCTCGTACGCTACAAAGAGGCAGATGATGTCATTAATGGCGAGAGCAAGGACTTCGGTAATGAAGCAGAAAAAATACCCGCATACAGCTACACTCCTGAGTTCATTGGTACCGATGTCCAAGTAACTCGCTCGTTCAACAAGGGTGCTTACAACACCCTCGTACTGCCCTTCAAACTGAGTGGCAGCGAACTGAAGGAAGCCCTCGGCAACAACTTCGATGGCAAGGTTTACTACTTCACAGGCGTGGGAACAACCGTCAATGATCACACCTACCAGCTGAAGTTTGAGGAACGCACAGGCGGTATCTTCGCCAACGTGCCCGTGCTCTTCTACAGCGATGCTTCGAATCCTGTAAACGACTGGACAAACAAGACGTTCACCAACATGGTGACGAAGTACGTGAAGAACGACCTCACCGTCGATTCAGATCCTTTCGACTTCGTTGGTACCTATAAAGTCCAGAAGGTTCCCGTAGGTGGTTGGTACATTAAGGCTGACAATAACTTCTACAAATCTACTGCAGAAAAACAAGCCAACATCCAGCCTACAAGAGGTTATTTCATCCCCTACGATACGGTTGGTAATCCCATTATGCACGCCAAGCTCATGGGCTTTGACATCGACGACGAGCCTACAGGTATCATGGCTATCGAGGAAGACGGCAGTATGCGCGTCACCTCAGGCAACATCTACAGTGTTGATGGTCGTCTGGTTCGCCAGAACGCCAAGACGCTCGAAGGACTGCCACGCGGTACTTACATTGTCGATGGCAAGAAATATATGATTAAATAATGAACAATTAAACATTGAACAATTATGAAAAAGATATATTTGCAGCCAACAACAAAGGTAAGTTACCCCGAACTCGAGTCTTTCCTCATCGGCCAATCGCCGCTTGACCCCAAAAACCCAACTGGCGGTCTGGGTGGAAACACCCCTGGCAATGGCGGTGAAGGAGGAGGTGGTGAAGAAGACTTTGCCGGTTCCAAAGGACGCGGCGGCTGGGATGCCGGCGGCCTCTGGTAATAACATCCCTCACTTATACACTCACGAAGGTGGCATTCCCGACAGCGGGGATGCCACCTTTTTTTTGCATAGGGAGGCTGAACGCGGAGCTAATTGGGAGCACGGACGCCCTCGTCCGTAATAAGCCCAAATCGCTCAATAGACCTTATTATTGTAAGAACTGAAAGAAATTGAGATAAATTTGGATAAATTTACATTGGTGTCCGGTAAATAATAGTCCCGAAGGGACGACGGATTACAGGCAGGGGTGAAGCGAAGCGCAACCCCTGCTATCGTACATGACAAAAGCGAAGCCCCGAAGGGGCGACAGGTAAGATGAATAGCTTTATGCTCACAGTGTTTGTCTTTTATCTGTCGCCCCGTCGGGGCTTTATTTCCTACTTAACCCCAAGCAGGGGTTTTCACCCCTGCCTGTGGTCTGTCGTCCCTTCGGGACTTGCCAAGTCTCCTTATTCTACGATACAATCCAAAGCCAATGGTGATGGGGAAATGTCAATCTCTATTTTAGTTTTACCGGACACCAATAATAAATTTACTTTCGGTAGTGTTCTGTACCACGTAGAGATGCTGAGGGAGCAGAGGTGAAAAGATGTCCCGTAGGGACAAGTAGTGGTAGCCAGCCATGGAGCAATGCCGTGGCATTGCGCAATGGCTGGTTAGCACATAAAGAGAAAATTGCGTGCCGTAGGTACGCAGCCACGACCTCCTATGAATGATGCGGCGTACCTACGGCACGCCCTCTTCTCGCCATACGAAAACCAGCCATTGCGCAACATCCTACGATGTTGCTCCATGGCTGGCTACCACTACTTGTCCCTCTGGGACATTTTTTATCTGGCGTCCGCGCTCCCAATGCCATTCCCTGTATAGCTCATGGTAAGTTTTTATTGCATTTGTTTCGGAGTTCGGCAATTTATTTTTAACTTTGCCCTGTCAATAGACTAACCACGCAAAAACCTACTGGGAGCGCGGACGTCCCCTTCCGCTATGAATGCGGACTAGAAGCCTGTGCTCCGACTTTATGCGGACGGGGATGTCCGCAATCCGACTCAAAAAAGCTAAATATGAAACGACTCATGATTCTCCTGCTCGCCGCCACGATGACGCTGGGCAGCCAGGCACAGAGCCCCACCGAGGGCGTGCTGACCAGTACGTTCGTCGATGAAGCTACCATGAAGCAGGATTTGCTGCAGATGCTCGCCGACTTCTCCACGTACATGAAAAAGAATTGGAACGAGGCGCAGTGGCCCAACTCCGTCGATGAAGCCTGCGGTTTCTTCTCTGGCGAGAACACAGCTGCCGCCAACGAGCAGGGCGTCCGCCCCAATGCCGACCTGTCGATGGTGTGTGCCTTTCTCGTGAAGTACGGCCAGCCTGCCGGCGTGACGCTGCCCGACGGTGTGACGTGGGCCGACCTGAAGAACATGGCCCGCAAGTCGCTCATCTTCGCCTACAGCACCCACAAGGCCAACAAGCTGAAGGTATGCTCCGGCGGTAACTACTGGGGCAGCACCTCGACCGGCGACAGCCAGTGGGAATCCAGCCTCTGGGCCATGTCGGTGGCCTACTCTGCCTTCTTCCAGTGGGACGAGCTGAGCGATGCCCAGCGTACTTATATATATAATATGCTGAAGGCTGAGTGCAACTACGAACTCACCCGCTCCATCCCCACCGGCTACCGTGGCGACACGAAGTCGGAGGAGAACGGTTGGGAAGCCGACATCCTGGCGGCCACGCTGGGTCTGTTCCCCGACGACCCGCTCGCCCCGCAGTGGTTCGAGCGTCTGCGCCAGTTTGCCGTCAACAGCTATTCCCACGCCACCGACGTGCAGAAGACGACTCCCCTCGACCCGTGGTACGACACGAAGTCGGCTGCCGACCTCTACCTCGGCAAGAACATCTACGACGACTATACGTTGCAGAACCACAATATGTTCCACACCTCCTACCTGAACGTCGTGATGCAGGAGCTCGGCGAGGCTGCCCTTGCCCTCAAGATGTTCCAGCTCGGAACGACGGGCACGGAGAAGTGGCGCACCAACGCACTGATGCACAACAACCAGCCCGTCATGGACCACGTGCTCAACTGGCTCGCCACTTCCGACGGCGAACTGGCCATGCCCAACGGCAACGACTGGAGTCTTTTCCTCTTCGACCAAATCACCAGCTATTCCACACAGGCCTGCCTGCAGCGCGACAGGAACGCCCTGTTGCTCGAAAACCTCGCCTACAAGAACATCAAGGCTCGCCAGCAGACCACCAGCGACGGCTCATGGCTGCTGCGTGCCGACGTAGCACAGCGCCGTATGGGCGTCGAGGCACACCGCGTGATGATGACCTGGCTGATGCACGAGGTGGCATCGACCGCCGACCTCGCCGCACCCAGCTGGGACGAGTTCCGCACTGCCTATGCCGCCACCCGCTATTTCCCCGACCAGAACATCGTACGCGGCATGTCGAAACAGCGCTTCACCTGCTTCTCCTGGAACACTTCCCTACCCGATTACAGCGGCGTCATCGTGCCCAACGACATCGACAAAGCGAAGATCATGGTGCCCTTCCGCACCCACCACACCGGCAACCTGCTCGGCGTGTATAGCCGTGCCGACTACAGCGCGTCGGTCCCTGGCCGCTACGCCCTCTACCCCGACCGCTGGGCGATGAACGGCGTGGTCACGTTCAACTCCATTCCGCAGGCCTTCTGCCTCTACTCCACCAGCGGCAACGCCGTCATCCTCGTCGATGCCCTCAAGGCTGCGAGTGCCACGACGGTGAGCTCGGAGCAGGGCGGCATGATGGGCATCTCGGTCGATGAGTTCACCAACACGCAGCGCACGATTTACTATCAGGGCGGCAGCACCACGACCGACGGCAGTTCGTATGCCACATGGACCTCGCCCTGGTCGAACATCGACAACTATCTCGGTTTCGTCGTCACGAAGCACGGCGAAACTGTCACCGGCGCCTTTGGCGACAAGAACAACAACAACTCCATCCTGAAGGCGAAGATCTATCCGTCGTACAACGGCAGCACGAGCGCGGTCGGCACCTCGATGAACCACATCCGCGGCTTCGTCTATTACACCGGCGTGACGGCCGAAGAGACGGCTGCCCTGTCGGAAAAGGTGCAGGACCTCACCCTGCTCCCTTCCTGGCCCGAAGGCTGGCACGGACTGCTGGTGCCCGAACCTGACGAAAGCTACAACCTGCTGCTGACCAACCTCTTCGCTGCCGACGACACGCCGTGGGAAGACCTCAGCATCAGCTGTCCGCTCGGAGCACCCGTGTTCATGCAGGCCACAGCCATCAGCGGCCTGCAGAGCACAGCCACCTTCCGCTGTGTCCAGAACTACAACATCGCCACCGAGCTCAAGCTGTTCGTCAGCGGTGCCACACAGCTCAATGCCGTGCAGGCCGACGGCAATTCGCGTGCCGCATTCCTGCAGAACGAGGGCGATGCCGCCCAAAGTGTGACGGTCACCATCGTCGATGCCGACGGCGTCAAGCACAGCGGCGACGTCAGCATCCCTGCCGGCCATACGCTGTATGTCTGCCTGCAGGGGGAGAGCGTGGTCGGTGAAGCCGCCACCTGGCCTGGCGACCGCCGCAACGTGGCCTTCGGCACGTCGGTTTCGGCCAACAGTTACGACGGATCACACCTGCCCTTCAACTGCATCGACGGCGACGACGCCACCTACTACCAAAGCCTCAACAGCGCAGCCGACGGCAAGGAGCAGCTCACCCTCGCCCTGCGCAATCAGTACACCATCGACCAGATCGTCGTGCGTCCCCAGCCCGACCAGCCCGCACCGAGCGGCATCGAACTCTCGTATGGCGATGCCGAGGGTTCGCTGCGAACCATCGCCAACGTCACCGCCACGACCGACGGCGCCGACCTCGTCTATACCTTCCCCTCCGTCGATGCACGCTTCGTCCGTCTCAAGCTGGCGGGCACGTCGCAAGTGGCTGTGCAGGACATCGCCGTCTATGGCGCCGTCTGTAATAGCAAGGCCGAAGAAATCAAGCGCGAAGATGTGACCGAAGCACACTTGCAAAACCCCTCGTTCGAAGCCGACGACGTGCAGAAGCTCGCTGCCGACACGGGTCGTGGGGCCTACACGCTCCCGAACGCCCCGACGGGCTGGACGCTGCAACACTCCGGCAGCGGATTTCATGTGAACGACCTCATGACCGCCAGTGCTACCGCCACCGACAACAACTTCGGTGCACCTGGCACACCGTCGGACGCCGAGCAGATGCTCTACCTGCGCGACGCATGGACCGCCCACACCACGCGGCTCAGCCAGACGTGCACAGGACTGACGGCT
>Ga0247608_10001655_pt1 | contig 30136 bp, 20 predicted proteins | sample 176DNAGHGlowgp2_FD_193490 | JGI IMG/M metagenome (GOLD analysis project Ga0247608, IMG submission 193490) | Sheep rumen microbial communities from Palmerston North, Manawatu-Wanganui, New Zealand - 1766 DNA GHGlow gp2 | ecosystem: Host-associated > Mammals > Digestive system > Stomach > Rumen ...
TTGCTTCAAGCGCAGCAAAGTCTACTTCTTTCCATTCCTTAAGAACATAATGCTTGTCCATATCCTGAACCATTGAATGGAATGATTCGGTGTAGCTCTGCTTAGTATGATTGAAATAGTCCGGAGCCATGCCGATATAGTAGAAACCCATTACACATGTCACAAGTCCTGCAAGCACCGCTGTGATCTTATATCCGATCTTGCGCTTTGCAAAAGGTATTGGCAGGAGCGCGAAAAGTGCGGTTGCATAAAGCGGAAAGAACCCTACAACAAACAAGGGGAATCCCACCAGATAAATAAACGCATGAACTGCGGCGATGACAGCCGGCAGAAAGCAAAGCCCGCGCCACAGGCGGATCTTCTTTTTATCGCCCTTCCACTTGTGGTGGAGAACTGCGAGCACGATCATGATTATAACGACCGCACCAAACCATATGAGCTGCTCTTTATTAGATACGGAGATCCTGTGCCAAAGTGTGCCGAAAAAGGTATTCATGTATAGACCCTCCAAATTTCTTATTCATGTGTTAGACGGAGGAAGATCAATTTCGTTACAAGAATTATTCCGGGCGGCAAATCATTGATCTTTTTCGTTCTCTGCCTTGGGCTGTTCAGGCTTCTGCCTGTATATCCAGAGCTTTCTAGCTAAGTAATTCCAGATAAATACGATGCCTGTAGCGATTATCTTGGCCAATGTCTTCAGGAATTCCGTCTTCATTCCGATAACGGTTACAAAGAGGAACATCAGTCCGAGGTTTGCCAGAAGTCCAATGCCGCTTACGCCGAATACCTGGATAAATTCCTTGCCCTTCTTCTTCCCCAGCTTGGAATTCTTAAATGTGAATGTCCTTCCGAGGAACCAGTTGGTCGTCGTGGAAAAGACAAACGCGAGAGCTGTAGCCGGAAGATACGGCATGTTCAATAATCTTCCGAGAAGGAAGAATGAGATCCACTCAACGAGAGCGGATACTCCTCCGACAATAAAATAGGATATAAACTGCTTGATCTCCGCTCCCGTCAGATATGAGAGCAAACCCTTCTTCTCACTCATAATCACTCATTGTCCTGCTGTGAATAACGCCACATGGTCTCACGGTAAGCATCCGGAAGACCGATGTCGAATGATTCCCCGTCAGGAACAAATCCGAAGAGGCCGTTGTTCTCACGGATAGTATCGAGAGCTGATGTAAGGCCGAATTCTTTGCCTTCGGAAGGCTTTCCTACTACCTTGATCTGCCTTTCGAGCTCATCGAAGACTTCGGGAGTCAGTACATACTGGCCGAAAGTGGCATAGTACTTCCTCTCTCCTCTTGCATTGTCGATGCCAAGATATTCTTCGGCATAATCGTCCGTCGGCTTCTCGACCATGCGGTCAGCCTTAAGGATTGTTTCTTCCTTATTGTTCCAGCAGCCGTGGACGATTCCGTAATGAACGACACGGCTCAAAGGTATCTCGGTAATGCTGACAAGCGCGCCGCCGCACTCTTTGTATGCGTCGATAACCTGCTTGCAGCAGTTGACTGCGGTATTTGATCTATAGAGGAAATCGCCCAGGAGCAGTAATGCGGGCTCGCCGTCCGTAAATCTTTTCGCGAGCCATACGGCATGACCGAATCCCAGTCTCTCACGCTGATATACATAGGTAATGTGGTGACGGAGATTAGAGATGAGATCCTCATATTTTCTTTTGCTGTCAGGGAGCTTCTCCTGCTGTTCTTCCGGCAGGGGCTCGAAAAATCTGTCGAAGTCCGGCTGTTCGTCTTCGCCGATGATAAGACAGATATCTTCTATTCCGGCTTCCATGAGCTGCTCGAGCATTATAAGCAACGCAGGCTTTAATACTCCGTCCCTGTCAAGGACAGGCATCATGCACTTAGGCATGCATTTTGTTGCCGGGAATACACGGGTGCCGAATCCCGCAAGAGGAATGATGGCTTTTCTTACGGTCTGGCCGGGCTTTAAGGTCAGAAGGAATGAAGGCATGCCCTTCTCGTTTTTCAGATATTCCTGAAGCTTTTGGGCAGACTTTTCATCCTTTGCGAGGAACTGGACAGTTCCGTCTCCCTGTGAACCGACGCCTTTGCCGCCCCATGTCAATTCGCTGATATAAGGATCTTTCAGTACGGAATGAAGGACAGGGGCTTCCAGTTCGGAGCACATCGGTGCCACCTTCTCATCGAATAAAGCCTGGGCTTCCTTCATGAGCCTGCCTAAACCTTCAGCATCACCCTTTATGAGCAGATCCTTGGCTTTGCTTACGATCTCCGTATTGTCGCGGCCCAGCGCTTCCTGGACCTTCTTCTCGGCATCGGTATTGGCGAAAGGATATGCTTTACCGAGATCTGCGAGGATCTTGATCGTGTCCTTTGAAGCCATAAGATTGGCAATTACCCAGTGGAAGGTAGAACCGACGCGGATAGGCTTCGAATCGATCTCAACGCCGTCGAATTCCATCTGAACAGGCTTAACGCCATAAGCGCAGGCCTGGTCCAGACGTCCGCATCTGGAAGGGGTGCGCTGCTCACCGCGGAAAGCGGCCTGCATCTCGCCCTTTATGTTCATCCTGAGCAGATAGAGCTGGTTAAAAGCGCGTGCGACAAGCACGCAGATCGCTGCTGAAGATGAGAGTCCGCTCTTAATGGGAAGGTCACGCTTCTCGATCGTGATCTTCACACCGCCGACTCTGTAATTATCGTTGATATATGAAGCGACGCCGGCAACATATGAGAAATATCCGCCCTGCTGCGCTACTTCAAGGAGCTTGGAAGAATCCATCTCGCATTCCCAGGATTCTTTCTCCGGGAAATCGGGAGATGTTGTAATTATGAACCTGTCGGCTTTCTCAGCCGTGGCATATATGCCCTGTTCGACGCCTGATACGATCGCCTGGCCCTTCTCGATATCCGAATTTACCGTACGGTACATTCCGGCCCAGTCAGAATGCTCTCCGAAGAGGCATAAACGGCCGGGGACAAATAAATGGATCTTTTTCTTATCGGACATCTGATCTAATCTCCCGTTTACTTAAGAATCAGCCCTTGCGGTATTTCCAGATGCAAATGATCGCACGGACACCGTCTTTGAAGCCGATCTTCTTTCCCTCTTCATTGGTACGGGGATAATAAGAGATCGGCACTTCCTTGACTTTGATACCCATCTTCGAGATCTTTGCAGTGATCTCAGGCTCAAAGCCGAAGCGGTTCTCCTTAATGTCAACTGCCTGGATGATCTCACGCTTGAAGCACTTATAGCATGTCTCCATGTCAGTCAGCTTCAGATGAGTAAAGAGGTTGGAGAGCTTTGTGAGGAACTTGTTTGCCATACGGTTGGCAAGGTAGCCCTTTGCTGCCTGGTTCAAGAATCTTGAACCGTAGCAGACGTCACATTCGCCGTCTATGATGGGCTTGATTACCTTAGGATATTCATTGGGGTCATATTCGAGATCCGCATCCTGAATGATGACGATATCTCCTGTTGCGTGCTGGAATCCGGTCCTTAACGCGCCGCCTTTTCCCTGGTTTACTTCGTGATGGATGACTTTGCTGACCAAGGGAGCGATCTCCTTATCAAGGATCTCGCTTGTACCGTCTGTGCTCTTATCGTCAACAACTATGATCTCTTTGTTCTTGACCGGTGCTGCCAATACTTTCTCGACGATCGTATGGATGTTGTTCTTCTCGTTGTAGCAAGGGATAACTATCGAAAGAGTAATATTATCCATTGTTGCTTCCTCCCACCTTTTCTTTATCAATCTTATATAGTCTGAACAATCTGTTGCCAAACTGCTGCTCTAACGAATCTCTGTTCGCATTTATGTAATCGAAATATCTGCTGTCGCCGGAGTAATTAAGTATATAATCAGCGTCGCCGATAGTTTCAGGCAAATCTGTATTGTTCGTATAAGAATATACATCCGTATAAAGACGAAGTATCCTTGGTCTATAGAATATCACTACATCGTCCTTGGAGAGATTATTATTTATATAATCGTACATTTCCAGGGCATACTGCGAATTAACAGATTCCTCCAAAGGAGCACTTGCGATAGCTCCATTTGCTATCCTTACGGCGCCGAAGAGCATGCAGAGTAAAAGAACGGCAGCAAAATCCGCTCTTGCGATCTTCCCGAGATTGTCCTTGAAAGTAACTTCTTTGCCGGATTTCTTTTCCACTTTCTGCTCACCTTCACCGGTCATCCCATAGTAAGCCAGGATAAGGACTGCCGGGAACAAGGAAATGATGAATCTCGTGCCCTGCTGGTAATCGTAAACGAACAGCATAAGGAGCATTACGATCAGATATAAAGGCAGGTGATCCGACTTCCTGATCCTCCTTACCAAGCCGATGAACACTGCGGCAATGAAAGGGATCATGAGAACGCCTATGCATACCGGAATGATCATCTTGTGTTCCTTTAAGACCTTAGGCAGGAATGAGACATTCTGGATGTTCTGCGTAAACATCGAAAACAGCATGTTGGCATAATAGGTAATGTTCGAGATAAGCTGCCCGGAAGTTACCGAGAAATAATCCAGATACGTGGAACCACCCGTAGGGAGCACTATTGAAATGAAAGCCGCAAGTGCAAGGAAAACAACGTAGGGCACGCACATAACGGCAAATGCCTTTATGGTCAGTCTCTTGTTCTTAATTTCCGTTATGAACTTTATAAGGTCGATGATGCCAAGAGCAGCGAGCAAAGCAAGGGCCATCGTTCTGGTCGAGAAGGCTGCGAAAGCCAGGACGCCGACGAGAACGGCGTATTTGACATTGCGCTTCTCGAGATATCTGTCGATAAGAGCCCATGCTATGACCGTAAACATAAGGCACGGTATGTCAGAGATGATGCTCTTAGTAAGTCCGGCATAATGGATGTTGATGATAACGGCACCGCAGATAAGAAGGGCCGCGCCAAATCTGATATTTCTCCTCAGAAGGAGGATGTAAAGAGCGGTAACAGTGACCGCAAGGCAAAAAGCCATGAAAATCTGATAAGGAATAAAATTAAGACCCCAGATCATGTAGATAGGAACGATCAGGATGGAAGTAAGCCAGGGATAAGAATGCGCGCCAAGACCGCTTGCAGAATGGTCAATGGTATAGGAGTGCTTTGCGAACCATTCATTGACATTTCCTTCTGCAATGGCTCTTGCCTGGGATAAATACTGGCTGAAATCGCCGCTCCATGACTGGGTATTTGCAATTCCGATCACCGATATGACCATTGCAGCAACAAACAGTGCTATGCCTGCAATAACGAGCTTCTTATTGTCTTTTGATCCCGAGCGGATACCGAGTTTTTCTGCCATTTCCTATTATCGTTCAGTCATTTCCTTAATTTTCCGCAACAAAAAATGCTTGGGTCACAAGCATTCGCGAATGAAAAGAGTATACCATATCACTCTATAAGTTGAAGTAAAGAAATTAAAGTAATAAAATAAAGAGCCGTTGACGGCAGGTGCCGGAAACGGAATAAATACGCTCCTTATTGGGGGAATAGTACGGAAGTGAATTGAATAAATGTCATTCTTGACTGCACTTTATACATTGATCATCTCTCCTCTTGAGCTTCTTTTTGAAGTCGTATTCACGATAGCCAACAGGATCATCGGTAATCCCGGCCTGTCGATAATATTCCTAAGCCTCGCATTCAACTTTCTTGTACTGCCTTTATATAAGCGCGCAGACGAACTTCAGGCTGAAGAACGCGATATCCAGGCTAAGATGGCTCCAAGACTCAAGCGCATCAAAAGCACCTTCAAAGGTGACGAGCGCTTCTTCATGATCCAGGAATACTACCGCATCAATCACTATAAGCCCATCTACCAGCTGAAGAGTTCTGTCTCACTGCTTTTACAGATCCCGTTCTTCATTGCTGCTTACAGACTGTTGTCAAGGATGCAGTGCCTTCAGGGCATGCAATTCGGCTTTATCGCTGACTTAGGCAAGGAAGACGCCACCTTCATGATAGGAAGCTTTCCTGTTAATATCCTTCCGATCCTGATGACGCTCATCAATATCGTATCAGGCATCATTTACACCAAGGGACATCCTCTTAAGTCAAAGATACAGGTATACGGTCTTGCACTTGTATTCCTCGTACTGCTCTACCACTCACCTTCAGGACTCGTATTCTACTGGCTCTTAAACAATGTATTCTCGCTTGTAAAGAACATCTTCTATAAGCTTAAAGACCCCAAAAAGGCCGTATATATCCTTTTCGCGATCGCAGGAATAGGCATAACCGTAATGGCCTTCGTAAAGGAAGGTCTGGACTTAAGACAGAAGATCCTTTTGTGGGCCGGCGCGCTCTTGCTCATACTGCCTTTGGCATTCAGCTTCATTAAGAAAAAGCAAATTACTAAAGTCTACGAGAAAAAGCACGGTGCATTCTTTGCAGGTGCCGTGCTGATGGCTCTTCTTACGGGATTTCTGATCCCCGGTTCGGTCATCAGCGCTTCGGCGGAAGAATTCATCGATGTTATCAATCCGTCGACTCCGTTCTTATATGTGGTTAATTCGATGCTGCTCTCATTCGGCAGTTTTGTCCTCTGGGGCGGGGTTTTCTACTTCTTCATGAGTGACAGGATGCGCACATTGTTCAGCAGAGCGATCTGGGTCATCTGCGGTGTCTCCGTCATCAACTTCATGCTGTTCGGCACAAAGCTCGGCACACTCTCTGCCACACTGCAGTTTAAGACCGCGCCTGCCTTCAAGCTTAAGGATTACCTGATAAATGCCCTGGTGGTGATCGCCGCAGCGGCAGTGCTTTATTTCATAATCACTAAATTCAGGAAGATAGTAATGCCGGTCCTCCTTGTCGGCATCCTTGCCGTGATCGGTGTCGGTTCTTATAACACTGTCATGATCAACCGTTCTTTTGCCGAATTTGAGAGTAAGTCCAGAGCTTCGGACATGCCTGTCATTCCTTTGAGCAAAACAGGACAGAACGTTGTAGTACTTATGCTCGACCGTGCCGTCGGTGATCTTGTCCCTTACCTCATGGATGAGAAACCTTCACTTAAAGAACAGTTCAACGATTTTACATACTATCCGAACACGATCTCATACGGCACACATACCCTCTATGCGGCGCCTGCCCTTTTCGGCGGCTACGAATATACTCCCGAGAGGATAAACGAGAGGCCGGACGAGCTCCTGCGGGACAAGCACGATGAGGCGCTTAAGGTAATGCCCGTCCTGTTCGGAGATAACGGATATGATGTAACGATAATAGATCCGCCGCTTTCCGGATATGTATGGACATCCGACCTCTCGATCTACGATGATCATCCGGAATTCAACACCTATCTGACCAGCGGCAAGTTCGATATCATCGACAACGGAGTCAATATCACCGCCGATGCGGCATCACTGGTAAGCAGATCGCGCAACCGCAACTTCTTCTTGTATTCTCTGATGAAGACCTCTCCTGTTATCCTGCAGGAGACCCTCTATGACGGCGGTGTTTATAACGAATCCAGGAGCGCTGCCAAGAGGATCGACGGTTCCGCTGAGACCGATGCCCTTGTACAGCACACATACGGACTCTCAAAGAGTGTCGGATATGACCTGGAATTCTTAAAGTCTTATGCCGTCCTTGATAATCTTACGAAGATAACGGAGATCAAAGATGATCCCAAGCCTTCCTTCGTACTGATGGCAAACGAGACCACGCATTCCCCCTGCTTCCTCCAGAAGCCTGATTATAAGCTTGCATATAACGTCGACAACACCATTTACGACCAGGGACTGTCTGAAGGCATCAGACTTAACAACAGGACCCTCAACATGTATTCAAACGACCAGGTAACCCATTACCACATCAACATGGCTGCATTCATAAAGCTTGGCGAATGGTTCGATTATCTGCGTGCAAACGGTGTCTGGGACAACACCCGTATAATCCTCGTATCTGACCACTCAACACCCGTAGGCTACTACGACATTATGTGTGTCGGCAAGGAAATGGGCGGCTACATCCCCCTCCTTATGGTCAAGGATTTTAATGCATCAGGCTATTCCGTCTGCGATGATTTCATGACCAATGCAGATACTCCCGTCATCGCGACTTCAGGCATCATCAAAGGACCTGTCAATCCCTACACCGGCAAGCCGATCGATTCGAGCCTCAAGACCGGAGCCGAGAAAGTCATTTTGTCCGGCGAATACAGTCTTTACAAGAACCTGAACAGAACGACATTCAAGATGGGTTCATGGTATGTCGTTGAAGGAGATCCGCATAAGTCCAACAGCTGGAAATATGTGGGAGAGAAGTGATTTAGGGGCTCAAGTTGAAGCCATAAATTAAAAGTAATAAAATTAAATTTGGGTTTTATATCCGCAGTATTTATTGTTGAGGTCTCTTAGTGAATATACTTAAGCTTTTATACATCGATCCCGGTACGGGTGGAATGCTCTTTACCGTACTGTTCGGTATCTTCGGCGTAATCGTTTTCTCTTTGCGCGCTCTCCTTGTAAAGATGAAGTTTGCCGTAGGACGCGACAAGAATGCCAAGGTCAGCAGTCAGAAGATCCCTCTTGCCATATTCGCTGAGACAAAAAGATACTGGAGCATTTTCGAGCCCATCTTAGACGAGCTCGAAAAGAAGCAGCAGGAGACCGTATACCTCACCTGCTCTGAAGATGACCCAATCTTCAAAAAAGGCTACAAATACATTAAGGGCGAATACTTAGGCGAAGGCAACAAGGCCTATTCCAAGCTCAATATGCTAAATGCATCCGTACTGTTCTCAACTACTCCGAGCCTTGATGTCTTCCAGTGGAAGCGCTCCAAGACCGTTGACTGCTATATCCACATCATGCATGCGGCAAAGGACATTACACTTTACCGTATGTTCGGAACAGACCACTACGATGCGTTTATCCTCTCAGGCGAATATCAGATAAAGCAGATCAGAGAGCTGGAAGAGATGAGAGGTCTTCCCCAAAGGGATTATGCCCTCTGCGGCGTTCCATATCTCGATGTAATGAAAAAGCGCGTTGAGGAAGCAGGTGAGGTTCCGCCTCACGAGCGCACTGTCCTTCTCGCACCTTCCTGGGGCGAGAGCGGCATCTTATCCAGGTTCGGAGAAGAGCTCATCGATAACCTCATCACGACCGGCTACAAGCTGATCGTAAGACCTCACCCCCAGTCCTTTGACGTTGAAAAAGAACTCCTGGACAGGCTTATGTCCAAATATAACGATGAATCCAAAGTGATCTGGAACAGGGATATCGACAATTTCGAAGTATTGAGACAGTCAGATATCCTGATCTCCGATTTCTCGGGCGTCATGTTCGAATTCGCGATGGTATTCGATAAGCCCATCATCTATACGGATACGAAGTTCGATCCTAAGCCTTACGATGCCGACTGGATCGATGAGACTCCATGGACATTCAGCATCCTCCCTTCCCTCGGACTTGAACTTAACGAGAGCAACTCCGGCAACATAAAGGAATTGATCGATAAGTGCATCGAAGATCCTTCCTTTGTAAAGGGACGCAAAAAGGCCCGTTCCGACATCTGGGTAAACATCGGATCAAGCGCTGAGAAGTCTGCTGATTACATCATCTCGAAAGTTAAGGAAACAACAGCCAAAAAGCCCGAGGCGGAAAAAGAGCCCGGCAAGTCCAAAAAGAAAACCGCAGGAAAGAAAAACAAGAGTGCTAAAACCGCTTAACAGATGTCTTTTTTAACTGTACTTTACACGTTAATACTCTCTCCTCTTGAGCTTCTTTTTGAAGTCGTATTCACGATAGCCAACAGGATCATCGGTAACCCCGGTCTGTCGATAATATTCCTAAGCCTTGCTTTTAACTTCCTGGTACTTCCTTTGTATAAGCGCGCCGACGAACTTCAGGCTGAAGAACGCGACATCCAGGCTAAGATGGCTCCAAGACTCAAGCGCATCAAGAGCACCTTCAAAGGTGACGAGCGCTTCTTCATGATCCAGGAATATTACCGCATCAATCACTATAAGCCCATCTACCAGCTGAAGAGTTCTGTCTCACTGCTCTTGCAGATTCCGTTCTTCATTGCAGCATACAGACTGTTGTCAAGGATGCAGTGCCTTCAGGGCATGCAGTTCGGCTTTATCGCTGACTTAGGCAAGGAAGACGCCACCTTCATACAGCACGGCAAATGGTACAGATTAGACGGCGATCCGCACGATCCGGCAAGCTGGAAATACGTCGGCGAGAAACTCCCGTAATAAGCTCCCCCTTCCCCAAAAACGCGAAAAACGCGGTCGGTGTATAATATAAGAACAGCATTCATCATAAATCGAATGCTCCGGGGACGCTATTTGCTTGGAATAAGGAGGGGACACAAACATGCGCCTGACATTAAACAACCATGCTCATTTAAGGAGGGCAGCCGGGGCTTTTGCCTGCCTCGTGTGCCTTATCCTGATCCCGATGGTAAGCCTGGCAGCAGGCACCGGGATGTCAGCCGAAGCTGACGCATCACATTTTGCAACAGACCTTGCTTTCTATGCAGGAGCTTTCTCAACGGCAGTAACAGCATCGATCAACCCGTCAGCAACAATGGCGGTCTTGGCGATCCTGGGTGCCATTGAAAATGCCGCCATATATCAGCCTGATTCGGCAGTTCTCTGCAGTATCGCAGATTTCTTAAACGGCGTGCCGATCTTAAGAGAAGTCGGAAAGCTCCCCATAGCCAATCCATATGCGGCAGTTTTCCTTACGCTCATCGCGGCTGCTCTTATCATCATCCACTCATTTGCCGAATCCAAATTCGTGTCTGAAGAGACGATCGACAAGCTCGATAAGCTTATAGGTTATATATGCACAGTCTCGATCTCGCTCCTGCCCTTTGTAACCAATGATGCACTTGAAGCAGATCCTCCGGTAATTAAAGGTGCCGCTCTGACACGCTCAGCAGGATTCTTCAGCAATGCCCCTGCAGGAACGCACGGTCCCGGAACCTACATCCTTGCGGGTATCACTGTAATCGCCATAACGGTCTTCTATTACTGCATCTATTCATGTGTCGACAATTGGGAGGTCATAGTTGCTGCTTTCCCTATGAAGGGAACGAGCCTTATCTGGCAGATCGTAAAGGCTCTCATCCACGCTTTATTGCTGGTGCTCCAGATCTTTGCGCCCGTCATAAGCTTCATCATCAGCATTCACCTTGCAGTCGCAGGCTTGTTCCTGTTCAGGATACTTAAGAGAAATTCACAGTACTACAAGGACGTCTATGTTTTCACGATCTTAAGAAAGATCTTCAAGAGAAATGATGAGATCCCGAAGATCGAGAAACACGTTCCGAGAAAGCTCAAAAAGCTCTATCCAGGCATGGAACTCTGCATGTCCGTCTATACTTTCCACGGTATAGGAAGGCTTCCGAAGCGTTCGAGAGTATGGCTCATCAAGGAAGACGGCAAGCTCGATATCGTTTACAAGCGCCTCATAAGAAAGCCTTACATCGTTTCCTGGAGTGACTTAAGGACGCAGCACGAGGGCAAGCAGTTTTATCTTGAGACCTGTGCGAGATTTTTGAAGATCCGCACGGAAGACAGAAAGTTCGAAGCCGTCATGTCAACAAGATATAAGCCTGTGACGGAAATGCTGTCTGAGCTTTTGGACCTTAAGGATTTCGAGCCCGTCAAGCAGGAGATCAAAGAGACCAAAAAGCTTAAGCGCAGGATGAAGCACAAAAAAGCTGCGGCTGAATCCGGTTGACGCAAAGAACGAATAAATAAACGCAAATGAATACTGCCGCATCATTCCTGCGGCAGTATGTTTTTCTCATAATAATGTTTTATGATCGACCTTCTTGTTACGATCCCTATGAACATTCCCCTGTCATCGATGATCGGTACGAAGTTTGAATCCATGGTCTTGGTAATGAGTTCTTCTACAGACTGGGTGATCAGTACCGGCTTGTACTTATATTTGTTGAGATTCACGTCTGTAAGCTTAAACTGCTTTAAGCTCTCTATAGCCATAGTGTGGGGCTCTCCGCCTTCACCTTTTACGATGAACCACAGAAGGTCTCCTTCACTTACGGTTCCGACATAGTGACCTTCCCTGTCGATGACAGGTACAGCTGCATAAGAAGTGCTGTGCATCTTCTCTAATGCCTGGTCAACCGTTATGTCGTTGTAAAGATATGTGATCTCCTGCTTGGGTCTGGTGAAAAAAGCAATATTCATTATGCGCCGCCTAAATCCTTATCAATTCTTACCTGGAAAGGTGTGGCGGTAAGACCGTTCTGCGCATGCAGAGGCGTCGGGCCGTATGAGAAAAATGCATATCTTACTTTTGAAGGAAATTCGACAAGAGGGCATGACAACAATATCGTCTTGCCGTCGAAGTCGACATTGGCTTCAGCAGGATAGAACTTTCCGTCATCGCCTGCAACTTCAAAGCCTGAATCATCAGGTCCGAATCCGGTCGTAAGGTTGAGGAGCAGGTAGTCTCCTCCGAAGGTGATCTCAACGCCTTCGCCTCTTCTCGCATCGATGATGAACGGTGATACGGCGTCGACCTTCTCGAATCCGTAAACGAACTTCTCTGCTAGAAGGGCAAGCCTGTCACCCGGTGTCTTCTTGTCAGAAGGAAACAGGTTGTTGAACTCACCACAATCTACTATTACCGCCATATAAACATTGGGCATGTCGATCGCCACGATCTGCTGCTGCTCGCGCAGGAGCGGCCATGACATGTCGTCGAAGCCCATATATTTTCGATCTTTTGAAATATACATAGGAAGCTGGCAGAAGATAAACGGCAGCTGGTCGTCGAAGAATACGTCACGCCATTCCTTGATCATGGTCTCGAAAACATGTCCGTACTCAGACTGGTGTCCGTCAGTATCTGCCTCACCCTGATAGAAGATAACGCCGCGCAGAGTATAAGGAGCGATCCTTAAGATCATGCACTCGAAAGCAGCGCCCGGACGTCTCGGTGACTTTTGTCCGACCGGTGCCGGCCACGGTGCAGGTCCGAACTTTATATCTGCTTCAGGATATGTGAGATAAGGATTCTCTTTAAGTGCCTCATTGAGCACCTTATTGTATTCTGCGTATCTTTCCTCAAACTCGGCGTTAGCCTTGTCGAATTCCTCCGGTGTGAGCTCGGAAGCCGCGTCGTCGAAATCCTTAATATACTGTCTTCCCTCTTTTGTAGAGAGCAGTGATTCCACGCTCTGCCAGTTATCAATGGTTGCTCTTGTGGAGCAGCACTGAATGATTCCGATCTTGGCATCAAGTCTGGATTCGAGCTCTCTTGCGAAATAGAAAGCAACGGCACTCATCTGCCCTGCTGTCTCGCTGTCTATGTCGATCCACTGTGTCTCAGCCTCAGCCTGTGCCTGTCTCTCGCTCAAATGACCGAAAGTAGGAACTCTGTAGAATCTTATCTCAGTCTTGCCTATCTTAGGGATGATGAACTTGGCAAATTCAGATCTGGTAAGCGGGTATTCCATGTTGCCGCCGCCTGCCGCGAGCCATACCTCGCCTGCATATACGTCAACGAGCTTCTTGACTTCCAAGTCATTCTCGAAGACCCTGATCTCATAGGGACCGCCCGGCTCGTCAACCGGCTCAAGACAGATAAGGAAGCTTCCGTCCTGCTCGGTTCCGCAAGTGCCTGTAGAGACCGCTTCTCCGTTCTTGAAGAGAGATGCCCTGATCACACAGGTCTTATCAGAATAGCCAAACACACGAAGCTCTGCGCCCCACTGGAAGACCATCTTATCTTTAAAAATGCCGTTAAGTGTAATTGCCATACCGTTTTATTTTATCAAATTATCAAAGAAAATGCTCACAGGGTTGTTCATTATGATCAGAGTATAACGGAAGATTATAACGAAACTGTTAGGCACCGTGTACGAAAGCCTAAACAACTTGTGAATAGTATTTTAATCAAAGGTCAGCCGAACATTGTCTTGCAGAATACCACAGCCTGAGCCGCGTCACCGTTTATGGTAATGCTGCCCTGTGATACTGCCACTACAAAATCCTTATTTCCGCTTAATACAGCAGCAAATGTCTCAGCATCCGCATCGATGTAGAAAGGCGCATTGATGTATTCATAAGGAGCTACTTCCGCAACGCCGTCTTCAACCTTTACATATAACGGAAGATTGTCTAAGTTGCCGTTCAATGTAATCTGGGTAGCCGTGTCCTGAAGAAAAGATACCTTTTTCGCCTTTTCTTCAACTGCCTTAAAGATGCTGCCGAATCTTGGTTCAACCTTCTTTTGCATATTGGATCACTCCTTTAAATAAATTATTTCTTTACAGCTCCGCTCTCGAAAGCAAGTATCCAGGAGACCGGAACAGCCTTAGAGGCAAAGTGCAGTAATTTCTGTGAGAACGGATATGACATCATCCGCTTTCCCCTAACGGAAGCCTTAAGCGTGGCTTTTGCAAGCTTAACAGGGTCGATAACAAAATTCTTACGCCAATCTGTAAAATTTGTTTCCTTGCCTTCGGTTGCCCTTCTCTGGAAATCCGTCGCAACGGGACCGGGGCAGACTACAAGGACATCTATTCCATTAGGCCTGAGCTCACAGCTCATGGCTCTGGAGAATGATATTACGTAAGACTTGCTTGCAGCATAGCAGGCAAATCCGGGCTGCGGCAGGAAGCCTGCCGACGAACCGATATTGATTATCTTTGAATGAGTTTTGTCTTCGGTCTTCATGTAAGGCGTCGTGATCCTTATCATCTCACTTAACGCCGTGCAGTTAATGGAGATCGTATCTCCTAATGCTTTCGCAGGCTTGTCGGCCATAAGGCCCTTTATGCCCATTCCGGCAGAATTGATGAGAAGCCCTACTTTAGGCTCTTCTGCCTTAAGCTTATCTTCAACAGTCCTGATTCCTGAATCGGTCGAGAGATCTGCAGTGACCGGAACTATCCTGACGCCTTTTATGGAAGCTGCCAGTTCATTAAGTGCATCCTCACGCCTTGCTATAGCCCATATCTCATCAAAAGGAGTCTTGAAGTATTCTTTGCTGTCACCTGCAAGAAGCCCGATAAAAGCCTTTCCTATGCCTGATGAAGCTCCGGTTACGATTGCGATCTTCTGGTACATAAAGTTCTCCCTACGAGAAGTTCCGTACCTTAAATAATACACTCTGTAAAAAAATATTAAAAGAGAATGTCCTTAAAGCAGACTCTCTGCTTATTGTTATCGTAATCAAAGCAGTGCCTGGAGCCGCCCGCGCACCACTTCTCCCATTCGCACTTCTGACAATCTTCGCAAAGCGAGGACAAAGGCTTTCTGAATTCCTGAAAGCGGTTGAACCAAACGTCACTGAACTTATCCTTATAGATATTTCCCTGAACAAATTCGGGTCTTTCCTCAATATCAAGGCACGCAGTGATATCTCCGTTTACCCTTATTGCTGCCGTGTGTGTGCCTGCGCCGCAATAGAAGAACCAGTCCCTTACTTCTCTCTCATATTCCAGTCCGAGGAAATGAGAACATCCGTAATTTACGGGTATTCCCTGTTCTCTCTTGTCACGTATGAATTTAAAGATATATCTCTGGTCATCAGGTGTAAGCAGCATGTCCGGATAATCGAGAGCCCTTCCCATCGGCTCGATGCCTATTACTCTCCATGAATCGAGATCCATCTTATCCAGGATATCGAAAAGCTCATCTAATTCGCCGATATTCCTGTGATTAACGACAGTCGTTACCTGAATATGCTTGAAAGCCTTACGGTCAATGAGGTTCTGTATTCCCTGCATCGCCCTGTCGTAACCGCCTGCAATCCCTCTTTGTCTGTCATGCGTATCACGAAGTCCGTCGATACTGACAGATACCGTTCCCATTTTTGTTCTTGCGAGCATATCGGCAACATCTTTTGTGATAAGCGTTGCATTTGTCGTCATGCCCCAGTGGAACCCATTATCTACGGCATATCCCAAAAGCTCTTCGAAATCAGGATACAAAAGAGGCTCTCCGCCCGTAATGCAAAGCTGCACTCTCTTAAGATCGAAATGCTCCTTAACATCATCCAGAACGGCCTTAAAAGCTTCCTTGTCAGGTCCGTGTCCTAATCCGGGCTCGCATGAACTGCCGCAATGAAAACACTTCGAATTGCAGCTTCTGGTTAATTCAAAAAACAGGTAGATCAGATCAGGCTTCTCGAAAAGTCTGGCTCTCTGTTCGGCTTTCCGGTCAAGATAAGCCTTCTTTGCTTCGATTATATCCACGGATATCAGTTCTCAAAATCTTCCGGCGGACCGTAAACATCTACTTCAGGGCCATCAAGAGTCTCATCCGGCGGAGGTCCGTAGACGCCTACTTCCATAGAAGTATCGCCGGGCTTGGCCCAAGGCAATGTCTCATCAGTCTCATCCGTTGTCTCTTCAGTCTCAGTCTCATATGAAGTGAGATCCGGCGGCGGCGGACCGTAAACATTAGTCTCCGGCGGACTCGGAGGTCCATAGACACATGCTTCAACTGCCAAGCTCAAAGCACCGATCCCGGCAGCTATCGCAGCAAAGGTTAGAGGTTTTTTCGCTCTCTTCATATGTTATACCCCTTGATTACTATCAGCTGATATCCTGTTTATCTTCGTCAGACTGTCCCTCAGAAGCGTTCTCTCCGTTAAGTCCCTTGAATCCTGCCACCGGGGCTGATGCCGTAGGAGCAGCCTTGGCATTAGGATCCATGATAGAGGGTCTCTGTCCTTCCAATGCTGCGCCCATTGCAGGAGCAGTCGCTCTCTTGTTTGCTTCGTTCTCCTGATCAACGATCGCGGAAGGTCTTACGATGCCGCCGTATGCGGAAACGTGTCCGTCCTGCTCGGAAGAAGAATCGCGTCCTGTCTGTGCTCTCTTGAAGAATGCGGACTTATGTGACTTGGCAGAATCGGCAATGCTCGTATAAGCAGCCCTTGCCTTTTCTTCTTCAGCCTTCTTTGCCTCGATCTCTTCAAGACGCTTCTTTTCTTCGAGTTCTCTTGCAGCCTTTGCCTCTTCGCTCTCCTTGAAAGCGGAAACATTAGCCATTGCAGGTGCTGCCCAAACGGGTGCTCTTCCTGAATTGTTGTAAGTCTTTCCCGCAAGTATGCTTCCCAACTGGTTGGAGTTGGAGGATGCCTTTGCACGGTCTTTAGAGATCGAAGGACCCGAAATATCAGTGGATGCGGAAGCTCCGACACCGGAAGAGGAACCGCTCTTGAATGACATCAGAGGATTGCTCTTGATCTCGCTGACCTTTGAGCTTTCCTTTGCCTCAGATACCTTCTCTTTCTTGCTGTCGAGCATCTTGTCATATCCTTCGGCAGAAGCAAGAGCGGAAATGCCCGGTGCTACTGTATTCTCTGAAGTAGCCAAAGTATTTCTGAAGAAAGCGGATGTCTTAGCCTGAGCCTTTGCGCGCTCGGCACGTGCTTCTCTTGCAGCCTCTGCAGCCTGCTTAGCCTTCTGTGCTTCAGCGAGCTTGGCTTCAGCGGCTGCCTTTGCCTCTGCTGCCGCCTTCTCGGCTTCTGCTGCCGCAGCTCTTGCACGCTCTGCAGCCAGTGCTTCTTCCTGCTTAGCGAGTTCTGCTGCCTTGGCAGCTTCCTCTGCCTTTCTCTTCTCTTCAGCCAGTCTGGCCGCTTCTGCTCTCTTAGCCTCTTCGGCACGTCTGGTTTCCTCAGCCTTCCTTGCCTCCTCTGCCTTTCTGAGTGCTTCTTCTCTTCTGGCTTCTTCAGCTTTTCTAAGCTGTTCGGCTATTCTGGCTTCCTCGGCTCTTCTTTCTTCCTGAGCCTTCTTTGCAGCTTCGATCCTCTCGCGCTCAGCGGCCCTTAAAGACTCCTGGATCTTTCTTGCTTCCTCGGCCTTGGCTTCGGCTTCAGCCTTTGCGATAGCAGCAAGTCTTATTGCCTCTTCAGCCTTTTTCTGCTCTTCTAATCTAGCACGCTCGGCTGCCTCAGCTGCTTCCTTTGCCTTTCTTGCATCCTCAGCCTTTCTCGCTTCTTCTGCGAGTCTTGCCTCTTCTGCCTTCCTGGCAATCTCTGCTTTCCTTGCTTCTTCAGCCTGTCTTGCTTCTTCAGCAGCCTTCTTCTCAGCCTCGAGCCTCTTGGCTTCAGCGTTCTTTCTTATCTCTTCAACTCTTGCAGCCTGAGCGGCTCTTCTCTCCTCAAGGAGCTTAACTGCCTTCTCACGCTCTGCGATCTGCTCGGGTTTAAGTTCATTCTTGGGACGTCTGATAGGTTCAGACTTCTTCTCTTCCTTAACGGCAGCTGCTGCGGCTGCAGTTCCGGCCAGAGCGGCAGGAGCTACAGCAGGTGTAACTGCACTCTTGAAAGGTGAGCCTGATGCCGAAGGATCGGCTGACGGCAATGTTCCCGGCACCTTGGAGGGCTTGAAAATATCCTTCCTTGCCGAATTCTGCATGCTGCGGTTAACTCTCGGAAGTCCTCCGACGATATTTGTCTGGGAACCGACAGTGCCCTGTGCTGCAGTCTCAGCTGCCTTCTCTGCAGGCTTTGCAGCTGCAGTATTCGCAGGCTTGAACAGGTTGCCGAATGCGGGCTGCCTGTTTGTTGTATCAGCAGGCTTGAACGCATTCTTTGCCGCATGATCCTGAACATTCTTCGGTACAGTCTGTGTGCTTGAAGCATGTGCAGGCTTGAAAGCATTAATCGCTGAATTCTGCGCTGCCGCCGGCTTTGCTGCACCTGCTGATGCAGGTCTGAATGCGCTGAATGCAGGCTTCTTTTCAGGAGCTGCTGCCTCGGGCTTTGCTGCCGCATCACTTGCAGGCTTAAACGCACTGTTGATGGGCTTTCCGGCAGAAGGCTTGGATTCAAGCCTGTTATCCTTCCTCATTGCATTCTTCATTGCGTTGTTCTGCGCAACGGAATCTACATTGGTCTCGATTCCTGAAGCATTTGTAGGCCTGAACGGAGAAGATGCCTTGGAATTAGTTCTTGCAGCAGCTGCCGTTGTAGCAGCAACGCCGCCTAAAGCATTCTTGGTCTGACCGGCGGATGCATGTCTGAATGCATTGCTCTTCAGAGCAGTCTGATCAGAAGCCTTGGATGCGGATCTGAAAGCAACCTGATTCTTGCTGTCTGTCGTAGCCTTAGGGGATTCAACAGAACGGTCAGAAGGAAGCTTCATAGGTCCCTTCTTCTCTACAGGCTTGGGAGCAGTACCGGATGCGGGCTTGAAAGGATTGATCTCTCCCGATTCCATAGCCTTGATCTCCTTCATTGCCGTTGCGGCGTTAAATGTTCGGCTGGTACTGGAAGCAGGAGCTTCCTCCGGCTTAACTTTCTTAACAGGTCCGAGATATCCGAATTTATCGGCGATAAACGGAACGCCCGGAATAAATGAGATCGCAAGATCCACACCTTCCAGTTCCTTCTTATCCTTAAGATACTTGTATCTTGCAAATCCGGCGCCTGCAAGCAGTACAAGGAGGATCCACCAGAACCATGTGGGATTCACAGGACCTTTCTTCTTACCGGTTGCAGCAAGAGCAGCGATTACAGGTGTAGGTGTCGGAGTAGGAGTAGGCGTGCCGTCTCCTGTCTCAGTATTACCGCCTCCGCCATTGGTTGTTGTAGTAACGGCAGCTTCTGTTGTATCGGATGCAGACGTATCTACGACTCCGCCAACAATACCACCTGCAGCACCATCGACAATGTTCTGATCCAATGTGCTTGTAGCTGTAGGATCAAGTATCGTCTCTGTCGGCTTAGGTGCCTCAGTCTCAACGGGTGCACTTGTATTTGTCGGCTTTGGAGCCTTTGTATTTGTAGGCTTGGGAGCCTTAGTATTCGTGGGTTTAGGTGCCTCAGTATTCGTATTTGTCGGCACAGGTGTGTTTGTAGCCTTCTTTGTAGGGACAGGTGTATTAGTAGCCTTCTTTGTCGGCCTCGGTGTAGGCGTATTTGTAGCCTTTTTTGTAGGGATAGGTGTATTAGTAGCCTTCTTTGTCGGCCTCGGTGTAGGCGTATTTGTAGCCTTTTTTGTAGGGACAGGTGTATTAGTAGCCTTCTTTGTCGGCCTCGGTGTAGGAGTGTTTGTAGCCTTCTTTGTAGGCCTCGGCGTAGGAGTATTTGTTGCCTTCTTTGTAGGCGTAGGAGTATTTGTGTTTGTAGGCTTAGGTGTAGGGGTGTTTGTATCGGTCGGCTTAGGAGCAGCCTTCTTCAATTTACTTGAAATACTGGAAACTTTGAGATTTGAAATCTCTGTTCCGGAAACATCAATCTTATAGGTAACACTATTTTTTCTGAAAGTAACCGTACAAGTAATAATTGTATCGCCATTTCCATCAGTGCCTTTGCTGACGGAGTCTCCTTTTGCAAATCCGGATTTTTTCGAAACATTGATTTCGTTTTTTGAAGGTTCAATTGTAACGGTTACAACATCGCCTTCATCATAATTATGCAAACCGAATTGAATAACAGATTTGTCAGGATCACCTTCGTTGTAAGCATTACCCCACTCACCACCGGCGGCCTGAACATCCTGAACATCAACAAACTGTAACGCGAAAGACATGCCGATAAGCACGCAAAGAAGCATACATATCGACTTAAGCGAGAAGCGACCCGAATAGCTGCCCGACATCAATATTTACCTCCAAAAAGCACACACCTCTCCTAATATAAATATTAGAAGATACTAAAATTATACAAGCAAAGTGCTTATATTATCAAGAGAACAATAATGGCGGAAATGTGACGGAACTAAGGCTTTTCGCCCTCTTCAGCGTTATTTTGTTCGAGTATTTCCTCGTTGGGGACAAAGCCTTCCACAGCTTCTTTTGCGGCGGGTATAATGGCCTCTTCGCCGGATTTCAATATCTCGGGCTTCTCAGCCTGAACTTCAGCGGGACGGTCAATCTCTGCATTGGATACTTCCGTGCCGATCTGAGGTCTCATAGCTTCACTGTATGCAGCATCATCTTCAGCGGGTTCATCAGTGATCTCAACCCTGGCTGCAGTAGGACGCTTTAAGGCCGTAGGCTTTACCTTCTGAACCGGAGCATCCGTGATCCTTACTTCGGAAGGTGCGGCAGAATCCATGACGAGGGCAGGAGTCTCAGCTTCCTTGCCGACTTCATCGGAATCAAGTTCTTTTCTCTGCTGCTGGCGTGCCTCAAGAGTATTGGAATAAACAGGTCTGATGGGCGCTGTATTGGACTTTTGCAAGTAACCGTTGATGATGATCTGCTCTTTTGCCTTGTCGATCTCTTCGGCCTTTTTTGAAGAGATTCCGAGAGAACCGAAGACTTCACTTGCTTCCTTTTCTTCTCTTTGGGCTTCGCTCTTTCCTCCGAGCAGAGTGTTTTTTGAAGCTGCTTCATCAGCTTCCTTTTTCTTGGGATCTCTGGTGTCATGCTTTATCTGGCGGATCTTTTTCTTTTCGCCTTTTTGGGATAAGACTTCAACGCGGTTAACGACCTGCTCAGCCTTCCAGGCGGTGTCGATCTCATTGTTGATCTTTTCCTTGCGCTTATCCATTATCTTGATGATTACCGTCGCAATTATAAGACCGATGATGACACAGACCGCAAGGCCGATGACCAGTGGTCCCAGCTGGCGGTTGTCTTCGAAAATATTGGCCATGTAGATATACAGCATGTTAACTGTCCTCCTGCGCATCTTCCGGTCCTTTGCCGGGTTCTGCAACATTTGCTTCGTCAGAAATTATATTCGCATCCTCAAGTTCCTCAGGATCAAGAGGCACTACATTTTCTCCCGCTTTTCGAGCACTTGCCCTCTTCTTCAAAAAGACCGTGAGAGCAACGGATGCACCGATCAGTACTACAGCTATTATAACAACTGCGACAAGAACAGTTGAAGCTTTTCGCACCATATTAGAGGCAAGATCGGTTTTGTTCTCCTCAATTACGCCAAATGTGGCCTGAATGTCAGATTCTGAAGTCGTCTCATCGGTTGTCTCTGCCTCAAGTGTATTCGGCTTTGGCTTAACCGGCACGGGTGTAATTATAACACCGTCGTAATCACCTAAGGCAATGCCGTTGACGCCCAGAGGAACAGCATGGTCAAGACCAATGAACTTGCCGTCTTCTGTCTGCCACAGAACCGGTTTTACCAAGTTATACTTCTCTTCGTCCCATGTCTTGAAGTCATCTTTTACAAGGCCGCCTGTGTCACCGGAATTGGCATTAAAGCACCAGAAAGTATGGTGGAGATGCTTCTCGGCTATGAGCTGCCTGAAGTATTCCATCCATTTCAGGTTATCGCCTTCCATGAAGCCGCCCCACTCACCTACGAAGATCGGAGCAATATCTTCTTCTGCGATATAGAGCCAGTAATCGTGCCATGCGTCTTTATAGAGCGATTCATATGTAAAACCGCCCTTAAACCACGGCTGTTCATAGACTCTCGGGCCGTAATCGTGAGGCGAATATACGATCTGCTTATTTCTCTCAGCTGAACCGAAATCCACCGGGTAATCCTTAACGCCCATGAGGTTTGCGCCCCACCAGGTGTTGTAATAATCGTTATCGTCGTCTTTGGATACGAAGTTGTTTGTCTTTATGTCCTTGGGATAGATCTGGATACCTTCAATGATGATGAGAGCGTTGGGATTTTTGTCCAGAACGGCATTGCCTGCAAGCTCTGCGACCATCTTCCAGTTGTCCTTGTCCTTCGAACCGTTCCAGATCGCATGGGGAGATTCCGCAGCTTTTCCGTGAGGCTCATTCTTTAAGTCGTAACCGATTATGGTGTCGTTATCCTTATATCTTTCCGCAGCCCATGAGAGTGATGCGATAAAATCATCGACCGTCATGTCGTCCCTATACCAGACAGGGTGATTGTGCCCGGATGCGTCTGTCTTAACGGAATGTATGTCGATTATTACTTTCATGCCGTTCTGCTCACAGAGCGAGAGGACATAATCGAAGATCTCCAGTGAATTCATCGAATTAAGCTCACTGTTATAAGCATTGTTGTAATTGGCTCTCGGGTATTCACCCTTCTTCCACTGAAGAAGAAGCTCGGCGCTCATTGGAACTCTTAACACATTGAATCCTCTGTCTGCGATCGCCTTTAAAGTGTCTTTCAGATTGCAGTTCCAGACACCGTCAAACATGTTGGTTCCGGTGTTATAGCCAAACCAGTTGCAGCCTGTAAGCCACACTTCCTTGCCGTCTTTATCAACGATATGAGAGCCTTCAGTCGTAAGCCAGTCATCGCCTGCAACGCCTTTTGTGTTGCGTGCCGGACCGGGGTTGTTCACACTCTCAGTTGCCTGAGTGTTATTGGCAGTGGTTGCCGCAGTCGCGGCTTCCGTCTCCTTGACGGTGCCTGACTGGCCGTCACCTGAGACGGATATGAGCTTTGCTGAATCAACATTGCTTCCGGTAACCTGGATCCCGACTTTGTTATCGAACCCCCAGCTGTTTGAACCGGTCGAAGAACATGTGGCAGTTACCCTGCTGTCCTTGATTACATAAGAGTCAAATCCCCACCCTGTTGCAGAATCTATCTTGCCCGAGAATTCTGCAACTACAGTAATACTCTTATATCCTGAACAGCCGGAAAGCTGTATCTCAAGCTGGCCGCCCGAACCCCAGCAGTTGGATGTTGCCGTACCGGAAGGAGCCGCCATGGAAATCATGGGGCAGAGAGTAAAAACAAGGACAACTGAAATAAAAAGCAGAAGGATCTTCTGCCCTGCTTTGCGTTTCATATCAAGACTCCATCAGAGATCGATCTCGGCTTTTCTGCCCGAAGGCTGATACTTCTCATATACGATGCCTGCCGCATCGAGCATTTTTCGAGCTGCTCTTGAAGCATCAGTATCATGATACTTGTCATCGAAATAAATTATCTTTGCAACGCGCTTCTGAATAAGTGCCTTGGTGCATTCATTGCAGGGGAAGAGCGTAACATATACTGTGGAACCGGCAAGGTTGCCTTCCTTGGAATTAAGGATCGCATTGAGCTCGGCATGAGCGACAAACGCATACTTCGTGTCGAGCATTCCGCCTGATCTTGCCCAGGGGAACTCCTCGTCGTCACAGCCAATGGGGAATCCGTTATAACCGACGGATAAGATGTAGTTATCCTTGTCAACGATGCATGCGCCAACCTGAGTGGAAGGGTCCTTGCTCCTCATGGAAGCAAGCTTTGCAACGCCCATAAAGTACTCGTCCCAGCTGATATAATCAGTTCTCTTGTCGCTCATAAGAGACCTCCGAAGTATTATTAAAAGCACCCTTAATTCTATCTGAACTAAGGGCGCGTATCAACAAAACAATCAAAAAACCTGGAGAAGTATCAGTCCCTGCCGCAGTTCATGATGAGGCTCTCTACAAGATCTTCGTATGAGATGCCGTCTGCCTTTGCCGCCTCAGGAAGAAGCGAAGTATTAGTCATGCCCGGAAGGTTGTTTGCTTCGATGAACCAGAATTCGTGATTAATGTCGTCATACATCATGTCGACTCTGCCGTACTGTGTCATTCTAAGGAGCTTGAAGATCTTCAGAGCGATCTTCTGTCCCTTCTTGTAGTCTTCCTCATCGATCTGCGCGGGACATACATGTGTCGTAAGTCCGTCCTGATACTTGTTCTTATAGTCGTAGAATCCTTCGTGGGGAATGATCTCGGTGATAGGAAGAGCCTTATCGTTTACGATGGAGATCGTTATCTCTCTGGCCTTGATAAACTTCTCGATGAGGATCTTCTGGTGGTAGGATGCCGCATACTTGATCGCATCCTCGAATTCATCCTGTGACTTAACGATGGATACACCGCAGGAAGAACCGTTGCCGATAGGCTTAACGACGCAGGGAATGCCGAGTTCCGTATTTACTCTCTCGAAAGTAAGCCTATCCGGATCGTCCACGATCCAGTCGGCAGTGTTATAGCCTGCTGCTCTTACAAGGGCCTTTGAAAGGTCCTTATCCATAGCGATGGCGCATCCTAAGTAGTCGCAGCCTGTGTATTCGATATCGAAAGCATCGAGGAGAGCCTGAACCTGGCCGTTCTCACCGTGGCTTCCGTGAAGGCCTAAGAAGACTTTGTCTGCAAACTTGCACATTTCGATGACTCTGGGGCCTACCCAGCTCTTTCTTCCGCCGTGCTGTCTGATGATCTCATCAAGATCAGGTTCGGCCTCAGGAATGGTATAGGAGAACGGATTGACCGTTCCTCTTCTGAAATATGTCTCGCAGGGATAGTTCGTCTCGATTCCGTCATACAGATCGACCAGCGCCACCTCGTGTCCCTTGGACAGAAGAGCATTGGCAATTAAGCTTGCTGATTTGAGTGATACGTCTCTTTCCGGCGATAATCCTCCGCCAAGAACAGTAATTTTCATACAATTTCCCCTTTTATCGCAAAAGATAGACAGATTATACTCTTTTTCGTGCAAGGTCTTCATCGATACTCACAAATTGCCACATGTTTGTAAAAAGCTAAGTTGTGATAATATTTAGTTACAATATTTAAAATAAGGGGATTTATATGCTCGCTATTTTGTATTTGATATTGTGCGCCGTATTCGGTATGTGCTTCGTCGGCCTTTGTGTACCGGACGTGCGCAGGTTGTATATTGCATGCAGTCCTGCTGCAAAATCTATCACACACATTCCCAACACGCTGTTTACCGTTCCCGCGGGAATCGTAACGGGAATGATGTGTGTGCCTTTCTTCAATTACTATGTGACATTGGGTCTCACTTATATTTTCAATAACGGCCCGCTCTGCATGAAGCTCGGCGTGCTTATTACTTTTGCATTCTTCATCTGGATGATCCTCACATGCTTAGTCCTCATCAACCGTAAGAGGATCAAGCGTGAAGAACTCAGATCAGCCGGTTCCACGATGATCGAAGATTACAGATCCAACATCGTTGATGTTTTATTCTACGGTATCGTAACCATCCTGATCACAGCAACAGCTACTTTCCTCATGTTCTATACATACAGGATCAACGGAACTACGCTTCAGAGCGGTTTCTCGACATTCTCGGATCTGTCGCCCCACACCGCAATGGTATCTTCATTCGGCAAGGGCTTTAACTTCCCTACGCAGTACATGCATTTCTCCGGAGACGGAATAAAGTATCACTTCTTCTTCTACTTCCTGGCCGGAATGCTTGAATATTTAGGACTTCCGATCGATTATGCGATCAATCTCCCTTCTATTATCGCCATGGTATGCGCTCTCGTCCTTTTGGGACTTCTTGCAGTGCTCATCAGCTCCAGAAGGATCGCTTTTGCAGTAGCGCCTGTACTGGTCTTCTTCAGAAGCTCTCTTAATGCATTCGTACACATCAAGGAACTTATGGCTGAAGGCAATACTTTGCAGCAGGCAGTTAAGGCGATCCTTGAATTCAACCAGTGGTATAAGGTCACCGACTACGATGACTGGGGCATCTGGGCCATCAACGTATATCCCAACCAGAGACACTTGATGCTCGGCGTTGCTGTCATCCTCATCATGGTGATCATCTTCCTGCCGTTCGTAAGAAGACTCGGAATTTCCTTATCACGTTCAGAAGACTTCGGTGACGGAGTCAAGACATTCGCATTCTCAAAGAACGCATGGCTTACAAGATCAGGGGATCCTCTCTATCCTGTATCCATTGCATTCCTCGCATGTGTTCTCGTAAGCATCATGCCTTATTTCCACGGTTCATGCCTCATTGCGCTTCTTCTTGTGCTCTTCGGCATGGCCATCTTCTCAGAGAGCAGACTTCTTTACCTGATAGTAGCCGTTTTTGCAGTCGGTTCATCCTATGCCCAGACTCTGGCATTCTCCGGCGGATATAGTAATGTAGTCTCATTCAAGTTCGCGCCCGGCTTCATTCTCGACAAGCCCTCTGTCGCTGACCTGGCTCACTACCTTTATATCGTAACAGGACTTACGATTATCCTGGCTTTTGTCTTTGCGGTTACGGTACTCATCGTTGATATCGTACGCAAGAAGCCTGTCTACCGCTTCCTCTTGTTCCTTTGTGCACTTAACCCGATGATCTTTGCATTCCTTTTCCAGGTAACGTTGGAGAAGCTCGCAAACCATAAGTTCATTCAGGTATCACTCATTCTCCTCGACGTATTCGTCGCTGCACTTATCGCCAACCTCTTCTTCATTCCGCTCAAGATCAGAAAGGCGTCTGAGGCTGAGGCATACGATCCTTCAGAAGACGAAGAAGATGATGTCGATGCATCATCTGATGACGGGGATCTTGCAGTAACCACGATCTCTACCGGTGCCGGTGTCAGAACACCCGTACTTGATGCCGGCAGTGCATTCGGTGAGCCCCTCGAAGAGAAGAAAGAAGATCCTCTCGATATCGAAGCCATGGATTCCCACACAGGCATCGACGCTGATATTTCCGGCCTGAACGGTGACTCTGATACAGCTCCCGCCAAGGAAAAGGAAGAGATCAAAGAGGAACCCGTTCCTGCAGAGCTCCTTTTCGGTGACGAGAAGAAAGAATCAGAGGAAGAAACAGATGAAGAAGCAGATGAATCTTCTGAAGAAACTGATCCTGAAGAGTCTGCTTCCGAAGATACCGGATCTGAGGATAATTCTTCCGACGAAGATAACAAGGCTGAAGAAGAGAAAGCTTCTGAGACTGAAGGATCCAATGACAGCGAAAAGTCTGACGATTCCGAAGCCAAGGCCGGCGTTGAGGCTCTGGCTGCACTCTTCGGTGAAGAGATAAATCACAGCAAAGATTCTGAAGAAACATACGAAGAAGATAAGGAAGAGAGTTCAGAAGAGAAGGCTGACGATAAGAAGACAGATGATTCCGACGATTCAGACGAAGCAGTCATGGAATCTACACCTGAGCCTGCGCATGCCTCAATGCGCCCCGGTTCCATCGCTCTGAACCAGGTTAAGTTCGGTGAAGATGAACCTGACGATGAGGATGACAGCAATGTTCTCATCCAGTCCTCCAACGAGGTCGTCGAAGTCGTTGAAGCCGATGAGCTTATCTCCAAGGAAGAACTGAATCCTTCGGAACTCAAGCATGAGCCTGTCAAGACAAAGAAGGAAAAGGGTATCCCGCTTGCAGCATGGATCGCATTAGAGCTTGCAGGATGCATCCTGGCCATTGCTTTGATGGTTCCTCTTACTGCTACCGGCATAAGCGAATGGGCTACATATATCAACCTGAATAAGGGTTATACTTCAGTTAATATCAATTCTCCCGTAACCAAGTGGATCATGGAGAATACTGATCCTTCTGATGTATTCCTTACACCCCGCTGGTCGATGAACCGCTTCATCCTTGCAGGACGTCCCATGTACTACGGCTGGCCTTATTACGCATGGTCTGCAGGACATGACACATATACAAGAGAGACCATCTACCTGTGGCTCATCTCAGGCTGCGACAACGATATCGAAGAGTTCACAAGATATTGCAAAGAACGTCATATCAGATATCTCATCGCTGACAGCGAATTCTATAATGCCGAATTCGATAACGGCGTTACTTTCAACAGGGAATTCGTCGAGAAGAACCTCACGCATGCAGCATACTTCGCAGAGGAAGACACTACGATCTACAGGATCTATTGATCTTAAAAAGGGTTGATGTCAGATGATTCCGGGATGAGTCTTGTGGTACTCGTTCTTGATCTCATACATCATTACGTCAGCTTCTTCAACGTAATCGTTGACGTTCTTGTCTGATGCAGGATCTGTAAGAACATATCCTACGCTTATCGAGAACTTGAATGGATTGATCCCGAGATTATTCTCTCTGTCGATATAGCCGATCATGTCGCGCTCAAACTTGTCGGCGTAATCCTTTGTGGCATTCGCAGCAATTATCAGGAATTCGTCACCGCCGTAACGGATGCCTATGGCGTTGTCATCTCCTATGCATCTCTTGATCGCGTCGGCCACAATGTTGATCGCCCTGTCACCGAAGACATGTCCGTAGCGGTCGTTGATCTTCTTCATGTGGTTTATGTCAGCGAACATGATCATGGCACGGTTGCCGTGCTCTTTGCTCTCTTCCACGATCGGAACGGCATGGCTTACAAAGCAGAATCTGTTGTAAAGACCTGTCATAGGATCCTTGTCGTAGAGGAAACGGAGTTCCTTGTTGACCATTTCCAAACGCATGTTGATCCGGAGTTCCATGAAGGAATGCTCTAGCTTTTCGAGATATTCGTAGATACGGAAAGCTTCGTCGATTATGTACGTGCCGTCTCTGAATACGACATAACCGTAATTGTACTGTTCGTTATGCAGCGGGTAGAAAAAATAAATATGCTGCTGACCCTCTGTCTTAATGAATCCGGGCTTTCCAATTTTCTTGTCGATGCCTTCCTCGGTAATCTTTCCGCCGGATAAAGCGACCGCGATATCAAAATCGGTGTCGTAGCAATCCTTGAGGACTTCCTCGTCGGGGGACGCAAGATCATCATAGTAAGCCTTGTTGAGCATGATGTAATAATCATCACCGATATACTCGTGATTGTCGGTGTAGAAGGCTCTTAAATTCTTCTTCATGTCATCATAGTCTTTGGATTCAAGGATCTTGGTACGTTCTGTACGCATGAAGCGGTTAAAGAAATCCGCCTGCTTGCTCTTCGCATGGATATTTCTGCAGTAATCTCTTCTGCCGATGTCATACGGGCTGTTTGCTTCCAGATTACAGCGGCAGCTCTCACCCACAACGAGCTTTGAAGCTACTGAAGTATAAACGTTGTCACTTACGCCGTCGATCTCGTCATAGAGAATCTTACATGCGTTATAGCCTACTGTTACATAATCCTGATCGACTGTAGTCATGGCAGGATAAGACACCCTGCCCTCACCGATATTGTCGAATCCGGTGACTATGACGTCATTAGGAAGGTCGTAGCCTAAGTCTCTGAGCTCGCAGCTGACTGCGAGGGCCATGATGTCATTGGCGCATATGATCGCGTCAGGAAGGCCCTCAGGAGCCTTGGAGAGTTCGTCTGTGATCGCTATAGCGGTCTCATTGACCCAGTTGCCGTAGAAGATATCCTTATCGTCGAGCTTAAGCCCGTACTTTGCCAGGACTTCGCAGACGACATTATATCTTTCTACTGTATCTACGTGACCCTCTGTACCGCCGATATAAACTACTCTCTTAACACCATGACATGTAATGAGGTGCTCAACGAGGTCCCTCATACCGTCTTCGTTATTGATGTCTACATTGGGTATTC
>Ga0247608_10001658_pt1 | contig 30112 bp, 50 predicted proteins | sample 176DNAGHGlowgp2_FD_193490 | JGI IMG/M metagenome (GOLD analysis project Ga0247608, IMG submission 193490) | Sheep rumen microbial communities from Palmerston North, Manawatu-Wanganui, New Zealand - 1766 DNA GHGlow gp2 | ecosystem: Host-associated > Mammals > Digestive system > Stomach > Rumen ...
TAGTAGAATGTAAAGGTCTTATGGGAGACTCATTTCCTTTGCGTTGGAAGCTATTCAAATACTATTTGCATAAGCATCACGCAAAGACACAACTATATCTTGTGAGAAATCATAAAGATGTAGACGCAATGATCCAAGAACTAAAAGTCAGAGACAAAAATGCAGTTTATAAAAGATAAAGATCAAATAGTTCCTATGCCAAAAGGTTTGGCGTATGATCTAATCGGAGGAAAGATATACCGTTTGAAATCAACAAAAAGTATGTTTTCACGAACAGATGTGTTGATTGAAGATGGAGAATTATCTATTCCAAATAAAGTCTATTATTCTAAGGACGAAGAGCTTATTGTAAAACGAGTTCTTCGTTATTACAAAGAAACTGAGAAGAATACTACAGGAGTAATGTTCTACGGAAAACAAGGTTGTGGTAAAACGTTATTGTCTAAAATAATAGCAAAAGAATCAGGACTACCGATTATTGTAGTAGACCCATCGTTTCCTACAAGTAATCTAATGAACTTCTTTACGAGATTTAATACTGAAGTAGTAGTATTATTCGATGAACTCGATAAACATTGTAGTAAGGATGATCATTGGGATACTGAGGATATGTTAGAATTCCTTGATGGTGTACAAGAAACAGGTAAAAAACTTGTTATATTTACTTGTAACTCAGATAAGGTGGTTAATGAGTTTATGAAAGACCGCTGTGGACGTATTAGATATTATAAACAATTTGATACGTTAAGTCATAATATGATTGTTGATATTGTCAAAGATAATATAAACAATAAAGATAAAGTTAATAATATTGTTAATTTTATTGAGAATAAACTAAATATTCCGTCTTATGACAATGTAACAGCGATATGTAAAGAAGTAAACGATTGGCCAGATTATTCTGTAGAGGAATTGATTAAGGACTTAAACGTTGAACTTAAATAATGGACATTTCAATCCCGTATTACTCCGATTTTACTCGCATCAGTAATTCGAATATAGGCTGGTTTCTAAATAAGGGACCAGCCTTTTTGCATAAGATGCTTACAGACCCTCCTTCAGAGGAAAAGAACCCTGTACTTAGAAAAACTTGAGTGCATAGGCGAGAAATCCCTATGTAGAATCTCCTAAATTCGGTAGAAATCCTTGAGTGACGATGCAGAGATTTGTCTGGCCTCTCTTTACTAGAGGGGATTGGTGGTTAGACTCCACCCTCTGAACAAAATCAAAGCGTAAATACATAAGGCGTGAGAACACTAAACAATAATGTGTAGGACTATACCGAGCGAAAATTGAAAATTAGTTAATTACTACCAGGATTAATATCCGATGATAGGAATGTCAAGCCAGCTGAGGCGAAGAAGAAAAAGCAACGGATAAGTAAATAATCGTGTAGAGACTGAACGGGAGATACCTAAGTTGAAATTTACTTATGATGTGTGAGTTCTTGGTAGTGTGAGTAAGGTTCGATTCCTGTAAATAGTGACTCACCACATAGAAATAAGTATCTTGCAAGAATTTCAATATGGTAAAGAGACAGTCCAGACCACAACAAACAAAAGCCTGCATTAACTTCTTTGAAGGGTGAAATCAGATGGAAGTTAAAAACCTGCCCGGCTTTAAACAACAGAATGTGTTTGTTTGGCTATGGTAACATAGAGTGGTAGGGAGCGGGGTACTATGATTCATGAATATATTTTACAGCCAGAAGAGTTTCAAAAAGATTATGTGGTTTGGGATAAACCCAAACCCTCTTCTGCGCAACAGGAAAAGTTCTGTCAAGAGTTAGCAAACACAGTCGAAATAGAGCCAGATAAAGCCGTTCTGAGCGCTTATAAAGCAGCGTATAGTGTAACTGGTAAGACAGATAAAGTTATGCTGTCAGAAGGCCTTAAAATAGCTTCTACGTTGAAAGATTACATAGACTTCCTGAAATTACATGATGGAAGAATTATGATTAGTCTTTGGGATGCTAAAATGCTTGAGAAGATTAAGCAAAACATCCAATCTCATAAACTTGCACACAGCATTATATGGCCTCTTGGTGAATATAAAGTTGGTCCAACGCTAATTGGATTTCACGGAGACGGAATCGATATGAATGCTTATCATGAATTTCATATAAACTGGGAATATTCTTTTGATACATTTAAAAGTAATAAACACACATCTGACAATGTAATATCTGTTACTATAAAATGTAAATCTTTACTAGATGGATTGACATTAGATTTTAAAAATAAAAATGCTATAATATACGATCTTAAAACTACACAAAAGTTGTGGCATTTTGAGGATAGTATGGAACAGTACGATTATGGTAGACAATTAGCTTACTATAAAGGGGCTGTTTGGTGGTATTTGAAAAATGAATGTAATGAAGATCCAAATAGTTGGCGTTTTAAATACTATATTATCGGTATAGATACAACTGGTTCTAACGAAATAAGAGTATTTGAAATACCAGAGACGTTAATAGGAGATAGAGATAAGATTATATTCTCAGCAATGATGCATATAGCGTGGCATCAATCTACAGGTAAGTGGGATCACAGTAGAAGTTATTATGAAGGTGATGGTTCAGAAACATTAAACTTATGAAAAAGATTATTATTTTATTTACAAAATTGGACGAAATTATTGTTAATACAAAAATGGATGAAAGTCTTGATGTTTTGTATTGCGATGAGACAGTCTAAAGATTTCAGATTCATATTACCATATATTTTAGAATATCCTATTTTTTCGAAAGAGAAAATACTAGACGTCAGATATATCGATTTATATAGAATAAAATTGGTTGAGGTTACATTGAAAAATAGCAAATATTGTGAAAGAAGTTTGTTAGCGTTTGATAATTTCTACAACATCTGCTACAAAAATGGCAAAGCCGTTATAAAATTCATTGTACCTCAACCTTTTTACTTTATATGCGACATAATAAATAATTATGGAATTGACGGATTGTCAAAAGAAACTTTTAAGATGTATGTTGAGTTTTGGGAAAAGAAAAAGCCTCGGCAATATAAGCCGGGGCTTTCTTTTTATTCTTCTGTATTAGAACTGAGTGGTAATAACCATTGTTCTGATTTATCGAGTTTCATTACAAAATTTTCGTAATATCTTCGTTTTGCCCTACTTCCAAGATATTGCTCATATGCATTATGTGCAGGAGAAAATAATTTAAATAAAGATATTAAAAATTTATTTTCGCCTTTGTACACACCACTTTGGTAAATCAATTCATTTTCCAAATTGTCACTTGAAGAGAACACGTCATATAGGCTTTTCTTTCCGTATAAAATCACGCTTTCTACTTTATCCAAAAGAGATGTTTCTGCTGTAAGAGTTCGTATATTGGAAATAGCATCGGACGCATTATAAGCATTCGTAGCTTCCCATTGAACACGTCTTGCTATATACGCATTAAATTGGTAGATTAATTCATCTTTGTTGTCAGGATCATTAGCTCCTGCGAATATAAGAGGCATTAATATCTAAAATAAAGCAAATCCTACAGCAACTTCAGTCAAAATTCTTTTTACATGTCTACGATGAGCATGTGCCAATTTTAAATCAGCACCCTGTTTTAAAGTTCCATCTTCCTGTTTATACGAAAACCACTGTCCATATTGTTTTTTGTAACTTTTTAAGAATTCCTTAAATCTCGAAGAATCTTCACTTTGTTTTGCCATTACGGCAGATTCTATTATAGCAGTTCTTACAAAGTTAAACATCAACTGATAAAAGACAGTGTTAAAAGAACCTTGTTGATATGATCTGGTATCTAAATTATATACTGTACTCGATACCCTATCTTGCCACTGTAACGGTAAATATTGTCGGTGTACCATGGCGGCGGCACCTATAAAATTTGTAGTTATTTCTGCTTTTTGTGTTTCTGTGGCAACACCGTCAGCCTTTTCGGCAACGTATATGATACGTTCGTATATATAATCTATTGATTTTTCAAACGCGTCTTTAAATTCTTTTTTCGGTTTTATTTCGCCGTCTACAATTTCTACAGCTTTGAATAAACTAGTGCCTTTTTCCCACGATTCTAAAATTTTATTTTTCTCTTCTTCTGTTGCACTTTTTAACTGTGGGAAAATATCATCTTTACTAACAAACGCGCCATTGTAAAAATGATGACTTAATAATAAAGCCGTCATTATGTTTGATTTTATAGCAAAGTCGGTTGCACTAAGCATTCCGAAGGTATAATTATTACTGACAGTACGTTGAAATCTGTTTTGGTTACTTTTGTGATATTTTTTAGAGAACTGGTCTACTAAATTAAAATACTCCATCCATAAAGTAACTTTGTTTTTAGATTTTCTGTTTGATACCTCAGTAAGTCCAAAGCCTGTTTTTATCGCACATCCTGCACATATTCCAACAGCGTTTATTAAATCTTTCAATTCATAATTTTGATCACCAACTATTGAATTAACAAGATGTGAAAAAGCAGATGAAAAGAAGCCAGTTATTGCTACAGCAGGATTCACACCAAGGTTTATAGCAGTGGTAGCATGTTGTGCAAGCTTTGCTACTTTAGAATACTCCATACCACCAACCTACATTCTATTTACCAACATGCTGTATAAAAACATATCCGTCGCCTTTCTTGCAGATTGATATGTGTTTGTCTACTTTCCTTCGATTTGTATTTGATCTCCTGTACTTGTTTGCTTCACATATTTTCTGTCAGCAAGCATATCAATGAGAGATTCTATCTTGTCTTTTTCCTAGTCTTTATATTTAAAGTTACAAGAACTTTCGTAATAATCACCAAGAATTCCTATGAGATCTTCAGAAATTAAAGATGGATCATCTAACGAGCTGACATACCTTATTGGAACTACACTAAACTGTCTTCCGTCAGCACTGGATCCTTTTACGCCTTTAACGCTCAAATCGCTTTCAGAACTGACCATTGCTTGAAATTCGTTTAATTCGTCTAATACTGAAGATATCGGCGCTCCATATGATTCGTCCTGTTTAATACCTTGTCCATTCCCAACAAACCCAACTTGCTCTTTTACATATTTTCTAACTCCAGAAAATCCTTCAGCCTTGCTATATCGAAGCATACTTCCAGTTATTTGTGGCAATCTGTATGAATCTATACGATTGTCGCCAAAATAATTCATATTGCCATCACTCATCAACTTTACAACTTCGTCATATAGATCTTTTAGAGGCTTTGAATTTTTAACTTTGTCGAAATTAGGATTTTTATACAGGCTTTCTTTCGGAATCATAGACATATTCTCATTACCTTCGATAGATTGCAGCCGTTTAAACTCCCGATTCAATAAATCTTCTCTATCATCAGTTTTAGTCCACCCGTTACCAGGAGAAAGTTTTACAAACTCTTCAGGTTTATATATAACTACAGTTTTCGTTGCCCATCTCGGTAGGCGTTGACCTTCTACACGACTTCCGTATTTTTTCAAATATTGATCCGTTATTACAAACTTCACATATTTTTTATACACCGCCTCCCTTGCTTTTTTGTACTTGTTATATTTAATTTTGAGAAGTCTGCCTTTTTCACCCATCAGAAATGCAGTAGTTCTAATTATCTTATTTCTTTGTTCGAGTTTTGTTATTATATTCTTGGCAGAACTCGGGAAAAACTCAAGTTCTGTTTCACCCATATTATTTCGATACAAGTTGAGAATTGCATTTATTCTTTGTGTGTTGCTGCGATACTCTTCTCCGCCATCACCTATATCAAAAACAAGCTCGTCTTTAGAAATACCACATGTCATTTGAATCTCTTCGTCAATTTGCTGCCAAAGTTTGATATTACCACTTTCATCTTTTTTAAAGTTTATCCTAGAGTTTCTAAAATCCCATTTTGTTATTTCCTGCTATACTAACAAATTTTTATTTTCGTCTCCGTCGTACTTTTCCTAGAGTTCTGCAAGCTTTTTATTTCTAGCTTTTAACCAAGAATCCCAATCGTGATAATCTTTGTCAGTTTTGTATAAAGTTTCATTTAGTTGCTGTATCTCCTTAGCTATCTTATACTCTCTACTGTTTTCGTCTTTTCTGGTACCGTCAAAATTCGTAAAACTGGATAGTTCTCGTCGTTCGGCATAAAGACCTTGCAGTATTGACCAATCTTCGTCTGAAAGAGCGCTGTATATATAATTACCTTTGTCATCTCTACCACCTTCGATACTATCGAGTTTGATTTTAATTTCGTTTATTCGATCTCTAATTTTACTTAAAGCCTCAATGGTATCTTCAGACAATGCTGCGTAAGCCTCATAGTATTTAGGAAGATATTTTCTCTCGTAATGTTTTGCCAAATACTCATTTTTGTGTAGATTCCAAGCTTGGTGAACAGACATCTTTTCTCCGTTGTGAGAAGATTCTGTATTTACTAGCGATTTAAATTCTACAACTCTTTCATCTTCTGGAGATTTTGTTGTATTTTCTGGCAGATCATATAAATCGTTTATCTTTTTTATAAACTCTTTATATTTAAAATAAGCATCGCCGTAGTTTAAATATCTTACGAGATATGATGTGTACTGTTCGTTAGAATCTTTTTCGTACAAATCAGTTAATTTTTCGCCACTACCTAACTTTTCAGACAGCTTTAAAATCTTATTTATTCTCTAATTGGTCTCTTCTACTTTTTTACGATTAGCTTTATTGATAAGTCGTATTATCGCTCTTACTGTAATATCTCTACTGTTCTGTTTAGCTCCTAAAAGTTTTACAGCAGCTGCGGTATCATGATCAACTGTGGACAATTCGTCAAGCCAAGTAGAAATCTCTTCGCTTCCAGTTTCAGAACATATGTCATTTGCAATACGTTTTACAATCTTTACGAGTTGATTTTTCATATATCCGACACCCTGTTCTGCAACATATGCTGCGTCTCCAGCTTGAGATGTTAACGCCTAAAATCCAGCCGTAGCAGCGTTTTTCTAAATTTCAGGAAGGCTCTCTATCTCGTCTTTTATGTATTGTTTAAAGTTAGGATCTTCCAATGCGTGGATTATCGTCTGAAATATGTTGTGATATGTTGCAAAATTATTATGCATGTTAAACATATATTCAGACTCAGATATATCGTCCTTGGTTCGCAACGCAGATATATCTTCGAGCATTTGTGGTATTGTTATTGAATACAAAGAACCTAAAGCCTAAGCTATACCTAGATTACTGTTTATGAGGTTTGAAATTTGTACGTTAGACAGCTGAGTATATTTTATTTTCTAGTCTTCACTAAGAGCTTTTGTAGCCTTAATAGCAATTATTCTACTGTTTAACGCAGATGCAATATTTGATCTCAGTTCGTTACCGATTTTCTTAGCCTGTTGTTTCTACTCATCGGTAAGTGTTGCGTAATGAATATCAGCAGATTCTAAGAATCTAAACATTTCAGAACGCGCATTGTACGCAAGTTTGTCGTCATATGAATGTGTGTTAAAAGTTTTATACACAGCATCATACATTTGTGCGTCAGTTATATTGCCTTTTTCTACAACAGCCCTGTGTAACAGAAAATTTTCAAACTGATTTTTAAATTTTACAAAATCGTCACTCTTCAATTTAAATATACTACGACTGAAAAGTAAATTTGAAAGAGTATTTATAAATTTTTTAATATAATACCTAGCTTTACCATTATTTTGTTTATCTAACTGTATAGTTTTCTCGTATAATAAGAACTTTGCATCTCTGTTTGTGGCAAACTCGGCAGCAAATTCGTAAACGTCGTGTAAAATGTAGGCACCTGTTATATTATTAAATCTACTATACTCACTCTCAGGTATAATATCGTTAAAGAAATTATATATCTCTATCAACGCCTTTTTAAATTGAAGCTCTTCTGTCGTTTTAGGAGAATCTATGGCATCTGTCGTCAATGCGTGTATCATTTCGTGAAGAAATAGAGTAGACGCGTCAGCAGTATTTAAATCTCGTATCTGATTATAATCTATGACTATAACAGAACCCCCATCTTTCTAAATTATACCCATAGGTTTACCTACAGGTAAGTTCTAAAATATTACAGGAACGTCGTGTTTTTGTAATATGTTTGCTAGTATTGAATTTATAGCAGGCACGTTTTTAGAATCAATTAGATGTTTTATTAAAACACCGCTAGATACCTAATTTCCTTTGCTTAATTCATATATAGATTTGCCAAAAAACTATTCTGGCAACACATATCGCTACTGCCTATATATACCATATTGCTTATTTATAGCATTTAATGTAGGATCTCCAAAATTAAAATCCTTCTGACTCATAAAAGACGACGCAAAAGGTTCCCCGTTGACGTCTAAACTCGTATTATCGGTTTTCTTCCCGTTTAATTCGTCTAAAAACGTTTTGGATTTTATTCTGATTGCCTATTCTATAGATCCTGTAATATTTAAAAGATCCTAGAATAATCCTGACGGCTTTCCGTTTGGTGCATAATCTACGGTGTTTCCGTTATTCTTGTCGTACATATAATAAGCGAATTGTACGGAAGAATTATCAAGTCCGTCTCTCATATTTCTAAGATCGGCGGACCTGAATTCTTCATCTGTTAACGGTTTTCCACCAAACGTAGACACCACCCAATTAAACGGGGTAGATACGTTTTCATTTTTATAAAGTGGACAAAACATAATTACTAACAACTCGATTTTTTATTATTTTTAAGAATGGCTGCAATAATAGCTTCTTTACTAGGAGCCTCTGCATTATCGTCAAAATATACATCTCTGACCGATTTATAGTCTTCATCTGAACTTTTAGAATCATCCTTACTTTCTGAACTGGAAGTGTTATCTTTTTCTTGATTTTTGGTAGAATCTTCCGTAGTATTCGGTTTGACAACATTCTACTCTGGTTGTTCTGGAACTTCAGGCTACACCTATTTAACCTCTTCCATCTACATTTGCTCTTTATCAAGCTATTCCAACTCTTCCTAACCTAAGACGTTTTGTTGATCTTTTAATATTTCAAGAATTTGTTCAGACGACAACTTTTCTGAAGAAAGTACGGTAATACTACTTGGTTCTACTCTTGCATCAAAAATTAACATTTTCAATACTTCTTTACCAACCTCATCTTCGACATTTACAACAAATTTACTAACGTTCAGACCGTTAAGCTGTAAATTAGTGTACAAATCGTGTAAATATTCTCGAATATACCTGAGAGTAGCATTATATTCTGCAACATTTTCTAAACGTTGTTTAAACCTCTTAATTTTCTACTCGCGAGATGAATATATACCAGAATCCTAAATTCTACTTTCGTACTTATTTAATTGTTCGTTTATATATTTCTGTATATACGACTACGACGGTTTTACCTTTGGAGTTCCGGAAAATGAAAGTATTTTAGATTCGTTGTCACCATTGTTAACAGCAATTAGCAACTATATAAGTTCATCTTTACTGATATCCAAATTTGCATTAAAATCTGAAAAATCGCGAGCTTCGATATCTGTCCCCAATGATTCTATCAGTTCGTATCCTCCAATATTCTCTTTAGGCTCATATTTGTAGATATTTAATGGTTGATCTGAAAGTTGATGCTTCTTTATTTTAAAAGATTTAGCTTTCTTTTCTGATTTAGCCATAGCGCCTCTAATTCTCATCTCCATATCATAAGTAATAGTTGCTGGAAGATTATTTGAAGAGAATACAGATTTGTCAGAATTGTTTATAAACTCATATATGTGAGTATTGCCGGAATGTAATCCGTATTTTGACACCATTGTATATATTGGCACAGCTCTTATTACTTTACCGTCTTCAGTATACATGACAGCAGTATCCGTATGTTTATACAAATGATATAATCTAGATTTAGGATCTTGCATTTTGATATAAGCAGAATCGGCTCTATCGGTAATCACATATGATGGAACAACAGCCCCTATAACATTCTAACCAAACACTTCTATTTTACCAGGATCGTTTGGTTTTTTTGTATACACTGGAACTATATTGTGATCATAATAGAAATTTCTGCAAATCATATCTGTAATGTCGTCAGAATCTACAGTCTATCCTTGTCGATAAGCACGCAATCCGTCTCTAATTGCATTGTCATATTGGCATCTATAATCGTACGGAACAAGATCAAAGAACGAACTCGCAATACTAGTATCGTATGTAGAATAATAAGCATATATTGCAATATCTCTAGCTATCCTACGAACTCTTTCATTTTTGTGCGTAAGCATGAATTCAAACGAAGAGGTTATTTGCGATTTTTCTGTTTCGGTTATACCAACTTTAAATCTTGAAAACAGCATTGTTGGAATTTCTTTTTCTTTTGTTGCAGGCATGGGCCTTAAAAACTTAAGAAGGGCATTATCCAAAACACCATTTGCGTCACTAAGTCCAGTATAATCAGAACTCTTTGGATTATCATTGATATCCTAGATCAGCTTAGATATATTTGAGAATAAACTGAGATTTTCGTAAGAACCAGCCTGTGCTTTGGGATCGCCGTTCATAATTCTAAAGAAATTTTTCAGCAATTCTTTTCTGTCACCACCAAACGTAAAGTCTATAGGTCCTGAATACTTTTCGGACGGCAATATTATAGGTTTGGCAAACTGAAAAAGAGTCTGCGTTCTTATTATATTATCTACAGCCTGACCGATAGCTCGTATTCTGTCCTGGTTAGATTGTTTTTTATAACAACCGTCAACAGAAGCTTCTCCGGCGATGTTTGTCATCACGTCCACAAACACCTTTTTATACATATTTGTCGCAGTTATAAGCTGTGTAGACAGTATTTCATCGTAATGATTTAACGCTGCGAAAAGCTTGTCGTTCAGATAAGAATCGTAAAAATAATGCTACAACGCGGTAGCGTTATCTTGCTCCCTAGGCGGTATTCCATTGTACTCTACAGTTAATGTAAATTTCTCACCGCTGATACCACGAGTGAAAATACCAAGAGTGTTTAAGAAATTTAAATGTGTTGCGGTATCGTTTCCGAATTTCTTAGTATCTACTTGACTGACTTGTACAAGTTCGCTTAATTTGTTTGCATAACCGGTAAGTTTTTTAAACGCACGCAACGTAAACTCTTGAATAATTAAATACTTAAGTCTGTCTTTTGTGGTCAATCCATCAGATAGCATATGATATTTATCGTCATTCAGTATCGTATGCCATCTGACATCTTTACCGGAATGAAGTCTGTCGATAAGATCTTTAACTTTTGATGCTGCTGCGAGATCTATATTGTTTTTTACAATTCCGCTGCCGTATAATCTCTAATATTCGTCATCTACTAGTTTTTTATATTTTTCTATCCGGCGGTTTAAAATTTGACTATCCCACTCTTCATGCTGTATAGTATCGACCGTACCAGAATATATACCACCAGAACTTATAACTTCCTAAGCATATTCTTTCAAAGCTGGTTGAGCTAAAAACAAAAGTGTATTATGTCCTTTTCCAGCTCTAAATAAGAAATTAGCCATCTTGTACGTAGCCTTGTTTATATTTAAAGCGAATATATACGGATCTTTGGCCACATCAACGTGAGCATTAACCATAGCTGACAACCAGTCTGCAATCAGTTCGTCGTCTCCACCAAGTTCTTTGCCTAATCCAACAGATCTGTCAAGATCTCCAAGATGGAATCCATATTCACCCATGTTGTCTTCTGGATAATCGAAAGTGATATTTGCAAATTGCGTTAAAGCTAAGTTTGTTATACTTAAGGCAAACGGACCTATACCGTCCTTACCAGTAGAAAACTCTTTCTTTCTTTGTTCTTGGAAATGAGGAGTCAATTCATACATAGAACTTGCATAAGTATTTGTCTTATTTCGCAACAACGGTAATATCTCCTTTTTTATTTTATCCGTAATGGTATCAATAGATGCTCTAGCGTTAGAGAAATTTTTATTGTTGGTTAACAATTCTATGTAGGTCTGTAATAGATTATTTCTTATACCACCTAAAGAATCACCACTTTCCATCTTTCCGGCAAAGAAAGATTTTGTCGCTAAATAAATCTTATCTACGTCAAAGTCAGATCCGGTTTGACCTGTAAATTCACGAGGAACTATGATAAGATCTCCAACATTTCTCGGAAGAACATCTTCAACAGTAAATGCGAAGGTGGAAGATATACCCTGTGTAGGAATACGATAACCTACTCCAAATGGTTTTGGATTGGACTGTAATCTTATTTTTATAGGCTTTTGAGTACCGAACGGAATACTAAACTCTTCGAGCAGTCTTCCGATCATGTCTATGTCTTCATCAGAAATTTTAACGCCGGCTCTGTGTAACTCGTTTTTAAACATTTTCTTTGTGATTTTACACATATCACCAAGATTTTCAAAACCAGCTTGTTTTAATTTGCTGACCAAAATAGGACTAAATCCGACAGAGTCCACTGACGTAAGCATCGTTCGTGCAATTCGCTCGTCGCTATCATTTTTGTAAGTTACATATTCATCCTCCTACAAAGGTTTTATAAATACTGGGATTTTTATTTCTTCTCCAGTTTCTTTGGACGTTACGTTTCTACGATAAGCCGATCTAACCCATCCGTTTTCTCTAGCAAGCCTGTCTAAACCGTATATTCCACCTTTACTGACACTTCCCCACGTAGAAACACTGGCTCCTTCAGGTATGGCATTAGCAAGCTGTTGGAATAATATAGATCTTTCTTCTTTAGTTGATGCTTGTGTATCCTCGTTTCCGTATTTACCAGTGTTGGTTTTAAAGTGCACAGAATAATGTCCGTCAAACTTGGTGTTTTCGAAATTAGTATCCGCCACTACTTCAAACCACCCCTTTTCTTTTTGGCCCTTTAACCATATTTTTAAGACTCGCTTTGTTTTAGATTTGTCGTCTTTCCAAGGAATGTTGTATACACCCCATTCTATAAGATTAGAATCCAGTTTGTCGGTCATAAATGCACCAACGTTCGTCTTGACAGTAATATGCTTCTTGAATCCTCCGATATAATCGTGGTTTATAAGCCATTGACGCATATCCATGTCTGTGTGTTGATACTGTTTTGGCACAACGTGTCTGAAGAAGTTGAGTGACAACAACACGCCCATCGATCCATCCTTTCTCAACCATTCTGGTTCTTTTCCGTTGTTAGGAATGTATTCAGAGCTGCTATAGTCTGCATCCGTCTTTATTTCGTTTTTGTTGAAAGATACAAGCCCAAATACAGATTGCTAAATTGCACTACCACCATTCGTAGGAATATCTACAACTTTTCTATTTATCATGGCTGAGACGCTCTGTTCAAGAAGTCTTCTCGGTGTAGTAGAAGATGCTACGCCGCCCTTCATTAATATTTCTTCAGTAGTCTTACCGACTCCATTGTTTTGAAATATTTTCAATACATATTCGGCGACTTTGCTTTCATCAACAGATGTGCCGTCTGCATTATAAAATTCACGTTTGAGGTCTCTTACGCCAAATGCAGTAAGTTTGTTGATACTACTCATGATGTTTTCACGTATTTGTCGCCCCATTAATTTACTGCCATCGGAAAACGTATACTGTTCGTCAGGATTGATATTACTAAACAATATCTTAAACATCTGGGTACCAATATTTCTTACAACATCTTCGTGAGATTCTGTATTCAACTGCATTCTAAGACCAGATAAGTCCTATATTTCTACAGGGAGTAGTTTGCCGTCTTTTACATTCTATTTTACAGTCTAATCTTCGCTGCTTATATATCTGCTTGATTTACTGTTTAAAAGATCATCTAACGTGGACAATGATGTAGTATTTTTACCAAATGGGGAGTAAATATTTTTACCAAGGCCTACTTTTACAGCCGATTCAAACGCAATCATATCAAGCTCATTGTCTTTGAGATTCATACGTTCGTAAATCTACCTTCCAGTCTTACTTGTATACATAAACTTAAATACTGGGAAGATAGCCATTTTGTTGTATACAGGCACTGCTAGAGTATTTTCTTCCCCAAGAACCTTCGGTAGATTTTGGAAGAATGACATCTTTAACGGATAGGCTTCAAAGTTTCTGACAATTGCAGACTTTTCCTCATCCATCATCCAACTGTCGTCTCCTTCAAGAATTCTGTAAGCTTTTTCGTCAGAATACTAAGTTGTGTGCAATTTACCGTCAGAGCCATAATAATTTACATCATACTCTTTTATAGACCATTCACCAAGACCCAATCTTATCTTCCTGTAACATTCTGGACGAATCATCACTTGCGCATCAGATACGTTTATGTCATCGTATGCAGCTGCAGATTTTTCGGCCTGCGTTTGAATTTCATTCCGTATACTTTCTTCCAAACCATTAAATACTGAGTTGAAATAATCGTCATTGTTATATATAGCATCTATGGCCTTATGTAAATATTTATTAGTCGTTTGACTTGTACGCCTTGTGCCAAAATCTAATATTAATTTGTCGAGCTTGTCCTTGACATATTGTTTGGCATCTTCGTCCTCTATAGAATCGAGGATGTTGTGTTCGTTGGCTACAAACTTAACGTTGTCGTAATTACCAGTGCTCCACAAGAAATAAATGGTCTTAAATTCATCATCGACCTACCTTTTAAACTCTTCTAGTTGGTCTTTGGTAATTTGTTGGCCAGCACTATTTAATCTTGTTGAAATCGGCGCAGCATTTTGTAATCCTCGAATTCTGCTTGCATCATTTTTACCGTAAGATAGCGTTTTCTTCTTGTCCTTATTATATTTCTTAGAATACCAACTATCATCTTTTACGAATCCGCCGATATTATCTGAAGACCTGTCTAGATTGTCTTCAAACAAATATAAAGTTCTTTTATTATTTCCAGCTTCAGTCCTAGTTACTCGTTTCGTTTGATACTTTACAACAGGCTCCTCAGTATATTCTACTACAACCTCGGTGTGCGTAAGTTTTACAATATCAGGATCTGTAGAATGCTGTCTTATAAAGTTAGCAACTCTTTGTTTTTTGAACCGTAAAACACATTCGTCGTAATATAAAGACTTAGCATCAATATCTGCAATATTGGCTATAGTGTATTTAGTGCTAGTCAACTCAGGGAACTTAGATAATATTTCAGGGGTATAATCCCTCCTTATTTCTGATCCAGGAGATAATACTCCGCCAAGACGTTTTATTTTATCAGAATCTTTTTCGTTCAATATGTCCACAGCAACTTCAATCGTCTCGCCTGTTACTGGGTTCTTCATGTTAAACTTGGTGACCCTATCTATTTCATCCTACAAAGCTTTTTTGTTTTCGTCAGCGTTTAAATCCGATTCTTTTAAACCCAACTGACGCATAGCTTGAAGCTTGATATCTTTTTCTGTAAAATACTACCATTTATAAAAAGCAGGATCTCCAAATATAACTTTTTCAAGCTCTATGACTGACATCATCTGTCCAACAACATAATTACCGATAGCAGACAATACTATATCTTCATATTTGATCATATTGTCAGACCTATCAAAAGATTTTTGAAGATCTTCTATCTGCTTTCTCTTTTCTTCTTCAGAAAGACTCTGATTGTTTAAAATTTGGTCTTTTAGTTGCTGTCTTATCTTTAATGTTTCTTCTGAAATATTTTTTTCAGCATATACTATACCGTCTTCAGAAAGTTGTTTTCTGTATTGATTTAAAATCTGATTAGGTATACAACGGCTTCCAAGCCTTTGTCCAAAATGCAGAAGCTGAGTGTCTCCGCTATTTAACCCTCCGGCAAAAATTCTATCAGTTCTAAAATCGTAGCCGCACGCATCGATTATCCTATTGAACAGCAATCTGTTTATATCATCATATAACTGAACGTTGGCACTTCCATCTTCGTTGAAGAATTCTCTCCTTATTTCGCTAAGACGTTTTCTTACAAGCTCAAAGCCGTCCAAATCTAATAGCTCACCAGTATTAGGATCTTTTTCTCTAAGCCAAGAAACAGAATCGTCGCTATTTGGATCTTCGATTGATTTTTGTAGTTCGTATTCTGCCTACAGCATTTGGTTCATATTTATGATTCGACCTTTGGTTGCAGCATCATTGTTGTCGCTGAAACGCATAAGATCGTAAAAATATCTGAACATTCCGCCGTTTCCACCAAACTACAATCTTCCGTTTTTAACGGAACCGTGATAATTCTTTTTTAAGTTTGCAGGGTTGTTTACCAAATCCTGAATGTTTTTTCTGGAATAATATTGCTCTAACGTCTCTAATTCATCTTCAAAATACCCAGCAAACATAGCCAAAGTATCATTTGAAAACCTCTGTTTTCGTATAAAACCATTCTTAGATTCACCAGTAATAGTTAAAGAATCATGTGGAATTTTAAATCTTTCCTTAGCAATTTCTCTATTTCCAGATAAACTTGTCAAACTTAAAAAATAAAATGTCTTTTTATCTGCCATCGTAGGAAATACCAAAGCTGGAGAATGAGTGTCTGTACCATTTAAGTAAATCATCTTGTTGATGATGTCATCTAATGGTGTTATTTGGAAGTAATCTCCATTATCACCATTCTATTTATCCTCCATGCCAGAATATAGACCGATTTTAAATCTAAGATCGTCTTTTACTCTAAAATCGCCAAGAATATCTTTTGCAATATTGAGTAATCTAGAATGTTTTGCGTATGGAGTGGCGAGCATTTTATCCAAAAATCCCTCATTATTATTACCCATCCACCTGATTACGTCAGAAACTGTATTATTCAGGTTTGTAGGATAACGCATTTTTCCTCCAGGAGTTCTGACAGAAAGTTCTCGCGGATTAGGATTTACTATAGAGTATATTCTTGCCATCTAATATATTTGAGATTTTGGCCCGAATCCTTCGTAAGTTTTTGTAAAACTTACTCCGTCTTTCCATAAGTTTTGCCACTCATATTTAGTATTACCTTGCGGATTTGTTAAACTTGGAGCATTTTTATCAAACAGTTGTAATAAAAATTTTATACTTCCTGTTTTTATTTCGCGAGCTTTTGCTTTATACCCGACTATACCTTTCAGTCGGTCTAAAATCTTTAACGGGTTATCGTAATCTTCATATTTCATGCTACTCATGATATATGTATCAAGAGTCTACATGTCATATACAATACCCATTTCGTCAAAAAGAGATAATATATTCTGTTTTATTTCTCCAATCTTTTCGTCAAATTTTGTACGATTTTTTAAAAGGTCCGAAGTATTTCTATCAACATCTTGCAGAAGCGTAGTTATTAATAAATGTTTTGCCTTTAGTTTATTAAGATATTTTGAAGAAATATGATTCGTTTTGGTTTTAGCATTATATACAAACATTCCACGAGAGAATAGGTTGGTTGACCACGATCGCATCATTGCACGTGTAGCACGAAGTGTGTTATCGTCACGGATTATAATTTCGCGTTGCTAATTCAAAATTAACTTTTGAACATTATTGATGCCGTAGTCATCGCTACTTGCGGTCTCTGTAGATTCGTTATCCTTTTCGGCTTTTTTGTATTTCTTCTCAGCTTTTTCTTGAAGCGATTGACCAATTTCAGTAAATGTTACATTTGGACTTTGCATCTTCAATGCAGCATAAATCTACGATTGGAGTTCCACATCGTTGGATATAGAATCAAGTTGCTTCGACAGAGATGCAAAATACGCAACCTTTTTAGAAAGCTCCTTGACTTTTTTGTACATCTATTCGTATGTCTCACAATTCGAGAGTTGCCGTACAGCATTGTTATACGATTGGTCATACTCATAATACCTAGGCATGTGCGTGTATTCGTCATACATTTGGATAAGTTCACCACTTCTGTATTCATACTCCGGAATGCAGCCTAAGAACAACTTAGCCCTGTGTGCAACATTATCTTTTGCAGAAACTTCAAAATGATCCACGTCAAACTTACCGTCATATTCAGTTTGTTGATCATCACTCATTTTTACAATCTTGCCTATAAATCCGTATTTTTTCAATACATCTTGTATTATGTCTGAGAATCCTTCAGGATTATTTAATATATCTTCTATGTATTCTCTGTTGTCGTCAAACATTGTTTTTTCGTCCAAAGTTTTCAAAAACCTCGATAACGAATTTTTGCTATTTTTTATAGTTTGCTCAGCAGTATTACGCAATGTGAATGCGACATATGACCTGGCTAAAGATTCAGCAATCGCATAGTAAGTTTTATAATCTTTTATGTGTTTAAACTTATCCATCACATCTCTTCGCTGTGACGGAATACCAACGTCCATATACACACCTTCACTATATGCTTTACGGAATTCTTTTAACGATTCAGGATCTATCTACAAGCCTGCGTACTTTTTATTTAGAATGTCTTCGTAAAGGTGTCTAATCAGCGAAGTTTTTCTAGACTAAAATATAAAATCTAATATATTTTGGAAGAATTTTTTAATCTTCGCACTTATTGTAGTTTCGGTATTTCGTCTAGCATATTTTCTAAAACTTTCTGCTAAGAGCTCCTCTACCTTTTTGTCTGAAGCGCGTCTTGCCCACAAATGCGTCCTTCTGTATTCGTTGTATATGTCGCGTCTTGTATTTTTGTCGTGTAACAACAAGTTTACATAGTGAAAGCCTTCGTGATACTACATGCCGCGCTTTCCAGATTTTGACATCACGATCAAAGGTATATCCAATGCTCCGCTTAAAGTATCTGCTGCAAGCATCGTTACTCCATATACTTCAGAGTTTGATGCTGTTTTTAGAACACCGTCTACAACTACAATTTGACTAGACTTTAACCCAAGACATTCTTGTAAAAATTTTCTACTATCTTCTACGTTCAACTGCTTGAAATTTCCACGCTTCGACGAATATACGCCGTTTATACCTCCGACCTTTGATATTATGTTATCTATTTTTGTAGCAAAAGTCTGTATAATCTTTTTACTGCCGTCTTCTGATTCTAAATATATGAGTACATCTTCTCCGTTAACCAAATTGTTAATGTCGTCGCTTTTAAACTATACGTCCTTAACTCCTGGAATAGATTGTAATTTTTTATTAAGCTGATTCTCCCATTCCGATTCTGATGCGAGAGGATCGAAATTTCCAATGTTTATCAAAAACGCATTTTTGTATCCTTTTGCAGACAACGCCTCTTTAGCTCCACCAAGTTGAGCCTACACTTTATCTCTTGCGTCTTTTCCATACACAGCCTAAAAGTCATTTAACGCATTTTCGATTAAAGAATCTATAGTTGGACCAAGATCAGTTTTATTGTCGTCTTTAGCTTCATCGGGAATTTCTATAGCATCCTCTAATTCTTTTAAATAATCCTCTTGTTGGGCAAGCTTATCCAAAAATCCTAAAAATTCAATAGTACCACTCTAAAGATCATTAAATACATCTACAAGGTCGGTCATTACCAACGAAGGATCGATCTAACGTTCGCTATCTGTCTGTGATGTTTCGGAGTTTATATAATTAATTATATCCTCAACAAGTTTTTCAAAACCGACACCATTCTTCTTGAAATATCTCTTTGCAGCATTGGACGGATCAGTTACTCCAAACGCTTTCGCTCCCCTGATAGTAACTCCATCTTTTTCATAATTATCATAGGCTATAAATTTTTCAACTTTTCCAGAGAGATATGATATAATTCTGCCGCGTATACTGTAATCTTCAGATTTTAAAATATCTGTGGCGCCATATTGTTCATATATATCTATGATTTTTTGAATTTTGTGGTCGTACGGCATTCTGCTGGCAAGTATCTTATCGACTTTAAATTGCCTTTCTTCACGAATGTTTAGTATCGACTGTCTAGTTACTGGTTGTGATGCAGAAAGATTATTATCAGACTTACGCTGTTTTTTCTATACGCTTTTCTGTTCGTCAGATTTATTCTGTTTTAATTGCTTGTTTCTCTGTTTTAATGCAGCTTTATATTGAGCATCATCCCTCTTACTAGATTTACCTATTCCATTACAGAATACAAAAGGATCCCTAAAGACAGTATCACCTTTATCTGTCATAAGTTTTTCTGAAAGAATCATCCATGCTATTTGTGACACGCTCTTTTTGCTTCCGTCTTCTTTGAAAAAGTCTGACTTTTTAAACGTTAAATCTTTTATTCCAAGAATAGATACAGTATCTGATTTTTTAAACTGTTGCTTTAGATACTCGAACAGCTTAGGATATTGTGACACCATATCGTATGCCATGTCGTCTTTTTCTGTATTCCAGTGAAAGTTTCTGGCAATAGTGGCTATTACTTTTTTTCTAAGAGCTTCTGAAGAATTTGGTCCAAACAACTAATCATACAATATGTACTGTCGTATCGGATATGGATTTTCTTTCGTAGACATTGCGATATGAAGTTGCTTTTTACTGCTGTCATACCATAACTATTTTCTGCCGAGCCACGGTTTTCTTGTAGAAGTTTTCCTGGATACTGCGGTATCTTCTCCAGCATGTATCAGAAGACTTACAAGCTCTTGCAATATAGACTGTCCTGCAAATTGACCAAATACGTCAGCATGAATATTTCCAACAAGAGCCCTTAATATAAATTCTGCTATAGATGGTGTTGCGCCGGCTTTTAGTCGACCATCCTGATCAAAAGCTTCTGTTATATCATCTGGTTGGATATTTTTGTTTCCGCCATCAAAATGCCTCTCCCTTAATTGGACAGCTGTGTCTTTTCCAGATGGACCTTTCAATATTACATACAATTTACCAGATTTTCCATTGCCAACATGTATGTCCCAATCATCGTTGTCTACTTTTTGCGGATCTATATTTAAAATGGCACCGACTAAACTTTCGTCTTGAACACGCTCACCAACACCATAACCGATTCTAACTTCGTCTTTAAATATCTGTTGTGTCAATTCTTCGATGTCTTTAGACATACCCATATCTGTATCGGTACAGTTTCTAAAGATCGGCCTTCCGTATTCATCAGTCTGGTCGTTGTATGAACCATTCGATATAACTACGTCGCCGTCTATTGGCATGACAAGTTTATATCCATCAGTCAACAACATATATTCTCCGTTGTCGTCCTTCGATACACATTGTTCAATGATGGCGTTCCTAGCTTCACGTAACGCATCCATTTGTTCACGTATACGTTCTTCTGTCATTACCGGTTTTCCGGCTTTTGACATTTTAGATCTTTGACGATTGAGGATTTCAAAAAACACAGATTGTGGCTGTTTAGAAATCCAACGCTTTAAAATACCCTTCCGTTTCTCCCAATCTTCTGGTGTTTTGCCGACGTATACATCTCCGGTCTAATTTTGATATATATAATTAGCCTCCTCATAATACACGTCTTCTCTCTTTCTAAGTATCTCATTATAAGTAGGATCTGAACTATCTAGAGGCAGCTTGAATTCGTCTCTCGTATGCATTTCACGAAGACTTTCAAGAAGCTATTCTCGTCTACTATATTTCGGAGCAGTCCTGTTTATACTTTGCTTATCCGACCAGTGTTCAGACAGTCCTCGCATAAATACGGCGTACGCGTCTTTACCGTCTTGAATTATCATTACAACATTAAGCGAATCTGGATTCGTCATGTCGACATGATCAACATCTGCGGTTATAATGAAATATTTCTTAGTCTTTGCGAACCATCCTTTCTGAACAAGCTTTCTAGAGAGTTCTGCTGGAGATTTCAGCTGTGCATCATCTAAAAGTTTTACAGGAGTATTTCCTATTTTTAATTCGGGAACCTCTTCGTTTGGAATACGCTTGCCGTCTTTATCTATTTTAAACGGTTGATAAAACAGAGTACGACTTAAATAATCAAACTTGGCTTGCTCCGTATTAGCAACCTGATGTTGTTTTACATTTTTGAATCTGACATAATCGAAACTCTCCGTTGTATTTTCTTCAGTTTCGTCTAATTTTGTGTCATCTGCGTTTTCGTCAGACTTAGTTCTGTTTTCTAACGAATTGTCCTCCAATTCGTCTACATCGTCGTTCACGTTTGATCCAAAATTATCAGGGATTTGTTCCGGATTTAAAGGATCTTCTTCGTCGATCAACGTATTGTTGTTATCAGGAGTATCCTTCCGATCACCATCGTCCTGTCTTTCGTCGGATTTATCGTTGTTTACAGTCTCATCGGATTTTCCAACACGGTTAACCTCGTCAGGATCTTGGCCAAATCCATATTGAGAACGCAGATTGCGCTCTTGTTCGCTCACATCAGACTCATCAGACTTGTCATTATTTAGAACTTCATCAGATTTTGTTTCAGACGGTAACGTTTCATCGGATTTGGAATTATCGGGCGTTTCGTCGCTAGGCTTCACGTCAACTGTTTCGTCCAGCTTTGTTTCAGGTTCTGGCGTCTCGTCAGACTTTGTATTTTGACTAGACTGTAGTTGTAAATACGGTAAACTCTTCTCATCATATTTGAACGATTCTAAATCAGTCAATAAAGACTGATTATGTTTTGTTCGATCGTAATGGGCGCTTATCGATCTGTCTATTTTATTTTGAAGCCTTCTCTGTATATACAGAAGAGACGCATCTCGTTCCACCTTGATAAGATTTTTTATAGTTTCGTCGTCGACATCTTCTGCAGAACCTTTATTAATCTTCTGATTGAGATCGTCCCACTGTTTACGATACTCGTTCATCTTTTTATAGTATTCTCGACGACGTTTAGAATACATCTGTTTAACCTAGTCTTCGGTTATATCCTTATTGTTCTTCTTTTCGTCTTCAACGATAGCCTACTTTTGCTCTGGAGACAATTGATTCCATGACAATTGCCGCTGCAATAATCTAAGTTGGTTGGGATTTGCCTGACCGAACATGTACGCTTGTGCTGCATTTCGCATTACTGCGCCGACAGCCTCGTTTATAACCTTATTTACGATGAACGATTTTATATCTTGTGGTATATTTTTAGTGCTTCGCACGCTTTCAAGCAGTCTGTTATAATCAGCTTCACTGATCTATCTACCATCTTTTTCGGCAGCATCTTTTAATTTTTGTTGAAGCTCCAACTAAAGAGACATTTCTTCACCATAAGCTCTTCCATATGTATTATTTAAGTAGTTCACAACTCCATCCAACACATCAGGTTCTACAGGAATTCCAAACTCCTTACGTATGAAAGACAACATTTTAGATCTGTCTTGAGCGTATTTTCGTAAGAAATCGTACGTTACCAGATGTTGATAAGACAGCAACGTTTCGTATTTGCTTTGCGCAAGCCTTCTTACAGTATCACTGATGTCTAAATCTTCTTCTGGGTTATACTTCTCTTCTTTAAGTCTTTTTATTTCCGCCTCAAGATTCTTTTTGTTTTTTTCTACAGCCTTTCGCTGTTTTAGTGTAGTACGACCCCTGGTTTTTAGATCGTTTTCCGTGAGTTTTAAATTCTCAAGCGCCTCTCTTCTTAATTCATCGCCAGGTACATTGGCGCGAGCAATCAATTCGGCATCATTTCTAACTTGTTCATCATCTCTGATTCTAGAAATTTCGTCGTATATTTCTTTATCTTCTGGAGAAATTTCACTTTCGGGGGTATTACTTAATACTTTTTCAGTTATATCTGACACGCGATTCATAAAGGAAGCTTTAAGCTCCTGATACTTTTCAGAATCTTCTCTGGTAAGCTATTCTCCCCTACGAGCCTTTAGTATGGCATTTACGCCATCCTATACATAGAATTTGTGAGATTGCGAGTTTTTTTCGATACCTAACTCTTGAAGATTAAAATCTGCACCGTATAATCCGTAAGCAACATCTAAAATCTGTTGATCGTCGTCGATAAACTAATCTTCGACCCCAGGGCCTTTGTATTTTTTAAACTCCTGTAGGTTTTCTTTTAATTGATTATACGTGCGACCGCGTTTAAATGCGTCGAAAAATATACCTGTGTGCTGATCGTCTTGAGCGGACTGTTGAGATTCAGAAATCATGTTTCCTAAAATACGATCGTCTTTTAACAGAGAGAACAACCCTCTAATGTTATCTGCCTCTGGGTTTAAGAAATCATATCCTTTTTCTGCGAGCTTTCTTTTCTGATTCTGCGACAACAAGTTGGTGCCTATAGTGTGTGGTGCTCTGAACCACATTGCTGTAATTGCTCCAGTTGCCATGGCAGCCATGAGCTGTCTAGTATCGTCATCAGGATCTCCAAACGAACCTCCTATAAAAGCAGCTACCGCATCTCCACCGAGCATTAAATCATCAAACAGTGACGGGATGTCAAACATTGACTGATCTTTATCATAACTGTCATAATATCCCTGCTCATATGCACGCTGCATTAAATGTTGCTGTCCCTCCTCAATGCCTTCTTTTGTCATAAGCGGGAACATTTTTGCAGCCTTTCTTGCCAAGAAGTTCGATGCGTCAACAAACATTTTTCTTTTTGCTGGAGATTTAAAAATCTTATTTGCAGCTTTTTCTATCTTCCTGCCAATGAACGCAGTGACACTAGGATCCATAGCTTTCAACAGTTCAGGATTGCTTGTTATCATTCCGTTCCACTTTGCCTGTGCTGCGATCTTGTTACCGTTAGTAACAGATCCTTTCGGTATAATCCAATTTCCATCTTTTCTGTCAAATCTACTATACCTAGGCTTAAGGTTCTTGTACCCAAACGCTCTCTTAAACATCGATCCTTGATATGATAAGAACGGAAGCGCTTCTATATAATCCATAAAAGCTAAAGCGTTGTTCTTATTTATCAATTCGTTAAGACCGCGTCGAGTTTGTGCTTTAACATCCTCAAATCTCGAATCACTAGTTTTTATGTTATAGGCTATTGACTTTTCAATAATATCTGATGCGCTCAAGTCGCTTGGATCTACACCATACTGTGGAAGCTTGTCTGATATTTCTCGTATGACGTTTTCAGAGTTTATCCCGCGATTATAGAGTTCTTGTATCGTACGATTTACCCAAGCTTCCATAGCCTCGTTGTTCGTCTCATTTCTGCGCATCTGGTTCGTAAAATATACAGATGAACCAAGCGCAGCTGCTTTTCCGAACATATCTATGTTTTTAGCAACATCTCTCGCTCTATCTAAGTTATTAACAGCTGCTGTAATTTCCGAAATATCACTTGCAGCAGATAATGCAGCAACAGGACCTCCTAAAATCTTAGATGATATCTTTTTCACGGCGTATTGTATTCCAGCATCAGACGCCATACTTAAAGCCATACTCGAAAGCGAGCTAAAAGAACTTCCGAGTTCAGAAAAAGAATAAGGAAGATTGGCAGGATTTAAAAAGCTGAAAAATCCATAATTCTACTATTTATTTTCTGCAATCTGCCTGAACTTTTCATCTATTCCTTTTGGATTATAAAACCACGTTCCGTTCTTTAAAACGTCTTCGTCATAATGTACGTCTTGCTCTTTCTCAGCCTTACGCTTGTTGAGATATTCTCGCTCTTGATTAAGCTTGTTTAATATATTCTATCTTGCAGAAGAGCCTTCTCTTGCGCTAACAAACCACCTATCTGTAGATCTGTCGTATGAGTCAGTTTTTCCTATATAACGTCTAGTAAATTCTCCACGCGGCAAACCTTCTATAAAATTTGCAAAAGGATTATTTTTTCCATAATTCCTTTCGATTTGTTCTTGATCTGGTAAAATTTTACCGATACCGCTCCATAAACTATTTATTATATTTTCAGGAAGACCTAATATATTATTGGCAACGACGTCTGCATTTTTAGATACAGTACCGTCGGTATACCAACCTTTATCAGAGGCAAGCATGTTGTGAAAAACTTCTGTCGCAGACATTGAATCTTTGTCTGGGTCATACAGCATCCATCTGATATTATCGGACCGCTTACCTTCTGTTTTATAAAACTCCTCGCGGTCTTTTAAAGATTTATCTACAGCTTCATACTCAGATTTTGCATCCTAATATGCCTAGTATAGCTCTTTGTAAACTTCATCTGTTTCGCCATTTGCCTGACTCCTACGTAAAGCCTTTCCAATTGAGACTATAGCTTCGGATAGTTTATTTGCTCGCTCTGCGTCATCAACATAACTCTGAATTCCATCAAGTTCTTCAAGTTTTTCATTTATTTTAGCAAGCTCCATTTCGTCGTTTTTCAGATCTGAAGTTTGCATTTTCTCTTGCATGTAGTTCCAAGAAGATCCCAAGTGTGTAATTCCATACACAAAATTTGAAATTTCCTAAGACAGAGCTGACGGACTATTACCAGCTACATTGTAAGCATTATATTGGTCTTCTGTGAATTGATTTTTTATATAATCGTCCACAATATAACTATACGGCTTGTTATGAGCGTTTTCGTACGTTTGTATTTTATCTAAATGTCTACGAGTTCTGTTTTTCATATCAGAAATTTGTTCCGTTAATTTGATAGTTAAAAGTATTGTCAAATCCTCTGTATTCTCCACCGAAGTATTCGGGATCTGCGTAGTAATCTTCGTATTCACTCTCGTCTGACCACATATCGCCAGTGTTTATATATTCTACGTCGGTATTTTGACTATTTTTAGATGCATTTACGGACTTATCCAGAGCTATACCACGAGACATCGACTAGAAAGAATCATCTAAATCTAAAGAGTTTAGTCCGAGCGTTCTGACACCAAGGTCTAAATACAAAACTTTGTCTTTAAGCTTCTGCGGAATAGTGACAGACTTGGGAGTTTCAACATCGCCTTCATTGTTTTTCGATTCGAACTGCCCTAAATCAACTTTTGCTAAAATTCTCTACACTCCGTCTGTCATCATCGGTGTGATTATAAATCCAGCACCTCTTGCTGCGTTTACATTATGGTCTCTAATCCAATCCTGAATTTCTTTGGTGTCTGCCCTAGTTATATCTGAATAATGCTTAAGTGTTGATGCCTACGATCCCTCTACATGTGACACAACGTCGTCTGACACATAGATACCATTAATATCTTCCGGAGACAATTCGAACCACTGATTACTACCAGAAACATTTAAATTACCGCGATTCATAAAATCTCTTAAGTTTTCTGCACTGAATTCTGTAGATATATTTCCTAAATATGCAAGGTTATAAGGGTGCAGTACGGCGTTACTTTCGTTTTTAATCCTTTCATAGTATTCACTAGCATCGTTTCTTGTCCGCGCGTCATCCAAAAATCCGCCAGCAATAGACGAAGCGCGGTTTATTAAATTAGATTTTATAGGTAATTCTGGATTGCGAAGGTCATAATCCAACTTTGCTAGTTTTTTACGCAATTCTGGATCTTTGTATGTGTTTTCTGATATATGCCTCTGAGCAAGTTCTATCCAACCTTCTGCAGAAGTTGTATTCAGATCGTCTGCTGTAACTATACCAAGCTGTCTGGCGATACTGGCATCTCGTTTTAATATTGCAGTAGTTCCATACTTCTGCATAGCTTTTCTGCTAGAAAACTAAAACTTATTACCACCGTTTCCATCAGACCCACTGCCATCAGATTTTGATTTATTCTGGTTTTCGATACGTATCTTTGCAATCTCGTTACGCATCGCTTGTATATCTCTGTTTAATTGTCGTTGTAAAGCTGCGTTTAAGTTATCAACGTAGTCGTCAGAATGATGCAAGCGCTTCAAATTTCCAGCAACAATTGTATTGTTAAACATCTATCTTGCGGCCTCTTCGTTTCCACCAGCTTTATCCAAAAACATTTTATACATCAACTGTCCTTGTCCAGTTTTTACCAAATCGTTAAAAGCATCATCTGCGATTTTACGAAGGTCGTCCATTGTTATATCAGAAGATGTATAAGATATTCCGTTCTTAACCTGTGTAGAAATATTCGGCTTCATGCCATCAAAATATGATTTTGAGAATACTCCTGCATCTTTATATGGAGTAGGACTAAGTTTGGACCATGCCTTCCCACTTCCAACAGTATCGTATTCGCTTGGTAAACCGCCTTCGTATTTTGTAAGTTCTGGATTATATAAATCGTTTTGTTGTAAAGCTGCTAAATTCTTATAAAAGGTGTCGGCATTTTTTGCTGTCTCTTTTATCATTGCCAACGTTGACACTGGCCTGGTGTTTATAAAATTTGAAATCAGAGATCTACCTTCTGAGCTTCTTACCAAATCTATCCCGTTGTCGTTTGCATACTTTACTAAATCCTGCATAGCGTTTGTAAAGTTTTTGTCATACCACGCCTAATCTGCAGGAGATGCTGCAACAAAGTCGTCATACTTGTTGTGAAAATCTTCTAATTGTTTTACACCTTTTTCATACATGTCCCTGACCTACCCTATCTGAGCCAGCATCATCTATGTGTCATATATATCAGCAAGTGGCATTCTTGCCCATTCGTCATATGCGTGTACCATTAGCTCATTTGTTTTTTTTATCGTTAGACCCAAGTCTATTCTTTAAATCGTCAGACCACAAATCATACATACCTCTATACATAGCGAGTTGATTTGCGTTTTTAATATACTGTTGTGCTGCAGCTACGGCATTATACAACCCTGTCTACATACCACCGAGTCTCCTAGCGTGTCCTTTATCGTATCTATCGTAATCGGAAGTCATTTGCCTCATCTGGTTTTGAGCATCAAACATACGTCCTTTTATTATAGCATCAGCTTCTGCAGCTCTATATCTATTGTTCTACTCTTGCGCTTTAAACAACGCATCCGAGTTAGCAGTCATGGCGTTAGCATAGTTTGCAATCTGTCCGGCCATCTTCTAACCTCCACTCAATCCTCCAGATTTAACTATCTTATTTGAAGCAATCGCTCTTTGCCTATTTACAGCATCCAGCATTGGGAACGGATTAACATTAAGTCCGCTGAGCAGATCGTATCCTTTATAGGCACCGTGCGGCACATAAGTATTATCGTAAGCGATATCGTCATTCTTTGCAGACCAGTATTGCCCAAGTCCGACCATTCCGCTCATAGCGTTTGCTAAGAAGTTACCCCAATCCCAACCGTTTGCGGCATGCGCGTATGTTGGTTGAGGAAGTATTCCAAGATCGTGTTTTATTTCCTATTCTTTGGTCAACTCTCTCAACGCCTCGTTGTGCATATCTCTTTCCTATGCAAGTTTGCTTATAGCACCTCTAGCAACATTTTCTGCCACTTTACTAGACGTTTCTCCTTTAGATTTCTTTGCAGATGCGTATAACATTTTGCTAACAGCATCAATTTGCTTTATTGCTTCTACATGAGGAATGCCTCTTTGTGCTATTCCATCATTAGGAGTAAGAATCCTATCTCCTGGCTCAGCTCCAACAGGTTCGTTATCTCCACCAACGACCGGTTTAATCACATCCCACTCGCCTGTATCAGGATTACCTATTGGTTCACCGCCTTCACCGTATGCTGTATGTGGAGCTAATTTGAATCCGTTTTTTGTCTGTACTAATTTTATCTTACCTGGGTTAAACATACCATCCAATCCTCTATGCGCATGTAACAACTGCTGTTCAGGTTGTCCATACTAATTTCTAAAGTTTTGTTGCACGGCTTGCGTAGATGCTATACCGTAATTAAACTAATTATTTCTACGTATTTTGGCTTCAGCTTCTGCAAGAGCTGCTCTAGCCTAAGCATGTCTCCTTCCGCTACCAAACAGTCCACCAATGAGACCGACTGCACCACCTACAGCTGCTCCAATTGGACCTCCGATAGTAGCTCCTGCCATAGCACCTTTAAGTGTAGACCCTACAGTATTTCCAACATTGCCTCGGTGTTCTTGGTCCATTACAGACCTGCTGTCTAAATTCTTTGTAGTGAATCCGTACCCACCGACGCTCTAATTAGAAGTTCTAGCCTGCTGTATTAAATCTCCAGCTGTCTGATCATACCTCGTACTGTTGTATAAGTGTGCTAAAAAGTCTCCAGTCGCCATTGCAGCGTTTGCAAAACCAGAATAATCTTTGGGGTTTGCTTTCGATACGTCTTTCTTCCAGTCTTCTCCCATTTTAATCATCTGGCCGTTGGTGTAATCTACATTCTTGAGTCCAGATAATTCTGGTCTACGATCCGCTAATATACTAACCCCAGGCACACGCTCTAGATTTAACTCACCCCTCGGAGTCGATATGCCGTATCCACTCCAAGTGCCGTAATATTGCGCATCTAAAAGTCTTTTTAAATCTTCTCCCATATTAACTCCACGAAATTCTATATTTAGTTATTATATATTGTATTGAAAATCCAGT
>Ga0247608_10001659_pt1 | contig 30107 bp, 11 predicted proteins | sample 176DNAGHGlowgp2_FD_193490 | JGI IMG/M metagenome (GOLD analysis project Ga0247608, IMG submission 193490) | Sheep rumen microbial communities from Palmerston North, Manawatu-Wanganui, New Zealand - 1766 DNA GHGlow gp2 | ecosystem: Host-associated > Mammals > Digestive system > Stomach > Rumen ...
TAAAATGAATAAAAATGGAGTTCAAAGACGTTTGTCTATTTTAGGTGGAGAGCCTTTAAATAAAGAAAACCGTATCGCAGTTGCGGATTTAATTCACGATTGTAAAGATACGTACCCAGACTTAATTATTTATGTCTGGACTGGTTATACAATTGAAGAATTATTCGTGGAAGATGATCCATATATTCGTTTTATTTTAGAGCATATAGATTGTTTAATTGATGGTCGTTATGAACAAGACAAACGTGATATTACTTTACCACTTCGCGGTTCTTCTAATCAAAGAATTATTTATTTGAATGAGCAGGCTTAATGCCTGCTCTTTTCTTTTTGACAAATATTTTAATTTATGTTATAATAAAAAAGAAAAAAAAAGAAAGAATTTTATTTAATGGGTAAGATTATTCAATTTCCTATAAATTATACTCAATATACCTTTTTATATTTTAAAGGTAAAAGAAAAGAACCAGTTTTTGAAATTTGGTATAAAGACCTTATGTCTAATGAAAGTACAATTATTAAAAATTATTTGCTAAATAAATATCAAAAAGAATATTGCGTTTTGCTTGATTCAACAAACAGCGTTTTAAAAAAATTCGCTCCTATACCTAATGCATATGAGCGGCAAAAAGATGGATATTATCATGCTTATGTTATATTAACAAATTAATACAAAATATTTGACTTTTTTAAAAAACCATGTTATAATTATCATAAAGTAAAGGAGTGGTTGTGATGTAGATGGCATATAATATATTTATTATTATTTTATGTATTATTATAATATTTTTAAGTGTTAAATTACATAAAAAAATTATAGTAGATAATACAGAAGCTAATAATTATAAACATGAAATCGAAAGATTAAAAGAACAAAAAGAAGATTTAAAAAAAGATATTAAAGTACAATATGAACTAATAGAAGAATATGATAATAAAATTTCAAAAGTACAAAATAAATATCGAGAAGAACTAAATAAAAAAACTGAAGATTTAAATTTATATTTTGAACATCAAAAAAATACGCGGCAATCAGAAATGGATACAGATTTTGAACGATTGTGGCGGGAAAAAGAAGAAAATTTAAAAAATCAATATATTAAATTAGAACAAGAAGAATTAGAAAAAGAACATAAATTTAAACAAGAAGTTGCTGATACTATTGAAGCCGCGCGAAAAAGTCAAAATAATATTCTCGCGGATACTTTATATCAACAGCAAAGATATGAAGCTTTACTAGAACCTTTAAGGCAATATGAAAAAAATTTACAGGAACGTTTATATTATACAATACAAGTTCCTGATGAATATAAAGATGATATAAATTTTCTAATCACAACTGTTTCTCAAAAAGTCCAGCATCCAGATATTATTAATAAACTTGTTTGGGCGGAATATGTTAAGCCTTATATTGATGAAACTTTTAAACGGGCTTGTATAGAAGATAAACCTGGCATTTATAAAATCACTAGTATTGATAGTGGAAAATGTTATATTGGTAAAAGTACTAATGTAAAGAAACGAATTACAGACCATTTTAAAAGTTCTATTGGAATTAAAACAATCGCCGACCAAGCTGTTCACCATGAAATTTGGAAAACAGGATTTTGGAATTGGACTATTGAAGTTATTATGTATTGTGATAAAGAACAGCTAAATGAATTAGAAAAATATTATATAGATTTTTTCAAATCAAATGAATTTGGTTTTAATAAAACTAAAGGTGGGGAAGGTTAATGGACTTTAAAACAATTGCAACACTTAAATTAATGGAAAATAATAAAATAATTTATACTATTAAATTTGAAAATCTGCGGGCGTATGATTTTATTTGGGATAGTAAAGATTTATGTACTTTACATTTGGTTACTTCAAGTTTAAATATTAATGATTTAAATATGTTAATCGCAAAGCCTTATAGTTCATATGTTTTAATTGGCGTTAAAAAAGTCTTTCAAGACGGCCAAGAAAAAATTTATGATATTCCCGCGAGAGTATTCAAACATGTTTTAATTAAAGGAAATTATGATATAACTGATTTAACTTTTTATGAAACTTGGGGAGAGTCTAATGATTAAAGAAGTTTTAAAATATCGGGGCAATTCAAAATATATTTGTATTCTTGCTCTAAATGAAAAAGATAAATTATTTGTGTTTTATGCGTTAACTAGTGGTTTAGTTATTAATGCAGAAAAAGAAACCACAGATTATGATTTAGGTCTTGCTCGAAAAATGATTTTTAGCCTTTATGAAAATTACGAAATAAATATTCAGTTAAAGCCTACTGAACAAAATCATATTTTTCATATTATTGAAATAGATAATGAAAAAGAATATGAGCATATTTGTTCAGTAGTGGAGAGTTTAGTATGAGTATTATAACAATAACTAATTCTGATGGAGAGAAAATTAAAACAGAAGTTCCTGAATTACCCGAAGGAATAACAACATCGGGGTATATTACTCCAATAGATATAGAAACAAAACCCTATGAAGAATGTACAGCAGCAGAAACTGCGTGTGTTTCTTCTTCTGCTTATCCAGTAAAAAATTTTAAAATGGATTTAGCTGCTTCATCTGTTTTAACAGATTTAGATAATGAAACATTAGATAATTCTTCTAAAATTACAGAAGCAGTTACTGAAAAAATAGAGGAAAAAATTCAACAACCACAATTTCACAATCGTGCTGAAAGACGAGCTTTTGCTAAGAAATTAGGAAAAACTGGTCGTGCACAATTTGGAACAATTTCCGAGACAGCTAAGAAACTTAATTATATAAATTTAATTCAGCAACTAAGAGAACTAAATGAAAAGAAGGAGAACGAAAATGAAAACACTATTAAAGACAGTTGATACCTTTCGAGTTGAAGATGAAGAAGAGGCTGTGCGAGTAATTGAAGAATATAAAAATAATCAAGCAGTAGAAGGATATTCTTTAACAAAATCTGGTTATGTATTAAAAAATAAAAAGTCCAAGGGTGAAATTATTGATTCTTGGGCAATTGTAACAATAGAAAGAAGTTTTATTGAATGAGGTAATGTAATATGGCAAATTTTATGGATCTTGCAGATGGTCTTTCTATGGAAGAACAGGCTCGTCCTTTACTAGATATGATTGAACAAATTATGAGTATTCCAGAAGAAAATTTAAATGAAGAAACTGTAGATGTTATTTCTGGAATGATTAAAGGAGCTTTAACTCCACGAATTAGAGAAGAATCAATTAAAGATGTTCTTAAAGGTTTTGAAAATGATAATCTAACTCGCGCGGAAGCTGCTGATTTTGTCGCACAAAATAAAGCTGCAATTCAAGAAGCAATTGATGAATTAAAACCTTCTCCTAATAAAAGAGCTTTATTTGATGCTACTTTTGATTTCTTTTATGATGTTTTTGATGAGGCTTTTGCACGCTATCATTCTTACGCTTTTGAGCTTCCAGTTAAATTAGAAGATGGCGGCCAAATGCCAACTTACGCTCACGATACTGATGCTTGTGCGGATATTTACGCTTCTAAAGACACTATAATCCCCGCACATTCTATTTCTAATAAAGTTCCTACTGGATTAAAGATTGCTTTACCAGAAGGTTGGGTAGCAAAAATTGCTCCTCGTTCAAGCATCGGAGCAAAGACTGGTTTACGTCTTTCTAACTCTATTGGAATTATTGATGCGGATTATCGTGGAGAAATTGGCGTACTTTATGATAACATTTCTGATTCTGATTATGAAATTAAAGCTGGCGACCGAATCGCACAAGTATGGGTTGAGCGTGTAGAACGATTTAAACCAGTACTAGTTGATATTCTTCCTGCGACCGAGCGTGGAGAAAACGGATTTGGTAGCACAGGTAAGTAAATGCCTATAAATATTTATAGCGTCCGAAATCATTTAGAAGAAGAAGGATGGCAATTGATTTCGGACGCTTATAAAAATTTAGATACGGAATTAGAAATGAAATGCCCTGAAGGACATTTACAAACTCAGACTTATCGTCACTGGCGAAAACATCCTCAATGTGAGATATGTATGGCTGGCGATCCTTACAAAGTCAAAAAAAATAAAGTGCCAATCAAAAAGATTGACACGACTAGAATTTTAGCTTTGGATGCGGCAACAATCATTACAGGTTATTCAATTTATGATGATGGAGTTCTTGTTAGTTATGGGACTTATAAAGCTGATAAAGACCTTCCAACAGAAGAAAGAATTAATCAAATTAAAAAATGGTTAATAGCCGCGATTAAAGAATGGGAACCCGACTTCCTCGGCTTCGAGCACATCCAGCTCCAGAGTTATGGTAAAAATTCATCACAATTCCAAGTTGAAACATACAGAGTTTTAGCTAACTTACAAGGAGTATTAATTGATGTAGCTTTTGAAGCTTGTATAGATCATGGACTTGTTTATGCCGTTGAATGGCGAAAATATTGCGGCGTTGGTGAAGGCACCGGCCGCGAAAATAAAAAGAAACAAGCACAAGATAAAGTTAAATTATGGTATAATCAGGATTGTACGCAAGATGAAGCTGATGCAATTTGTATTGGAAAATATTTTGTCAGTTATTTAAAGAAAACAAAGTCTACTTGGGGTGAAACTTTATGATTAAGATTAAATTAAATGATGTAGTAAATACTACTGAAACTTTTAATAAAATTATGCAGCAGTCTTTTAAAGGTTCTCTTGCTTTTAAAATTGCCAGACTTGCAAGAGAATTAGAAAAAGAAATGCAAACTTTTAATAGTGAAAGAATGAAGATAATTAGAAAATATGGGAAAAAAGATGAAAATGGTGAATTAATAGTTAATAATGATGGAAATATAGAATTTGAGAATGATAAAATTAATGAAATAAATTCTGAATTTAATTCTCTTCTTGAAACTGAATTAGAAATCAATGCGGATAAGTTGCCTATGGATTCTATTGATGAATTTGAGTTAACTCCGCAGGAAGTAATTAGTTTGGAGAAGTTTTTTGAATAAAAAAGAGCCCCATTTATATGGGGCTCTTTTTTTATACTGTAAGTTTTTTGAAATCACCATTAGAATCTTGAATATATATATTTCCTCGTATATAAATATTACCATTACTAAAATTCTTATAAATAATCCACGTTTCATTATCATTATCATAAAGACCTGCTCTAGGGCCACTAGCCAATAATTCTATATTTGAATCGGCGGACTTTATTAAAAGTTTAGAAGAAGTTAATGTACTAGTGCTCATATTATTTTCTGTCTCGGTTTGTACTGAAAAACCTGAAGAACTTAAATAATTGCCATGCCAAGAAGTACTTGTCTCTGATTCTAAAGAAACATTTTTAGTATCTAATCTAGAGGTTTGAATGAAGGTTGAAGTTATAGATGTTGAATTATTAAATGAAATACTATTTTCTCTAAAATATAAAGCACCATTAAAATAATATATCCAGTTAGTATATTTATCTTCACCATAATAATCTAATTCTTCTCTTAAAAAAAATGGTAATGGCATAGATTTTGTTTCATTATCCCATTGTATATTATGATTTTGATTTATTGATAATGTACCAGTATAATTAATTGTAGAACCAGTTTCTTTTTCCATAGTAATTATTCCTTTTGATACAAGACCAAGTTCTCCACCAGTAATCTTAACATTAGAAGCAGATAAAGCACCCTCATTAGTAACATAAAACGGAGTTTTTGTAAGATCTATAAGACTAGAGTTAGTCTGAGGTTTTCCACCTGCCCAAAAAGCTGCATAACCAGAATTATTAACCCAAGACATACCAACTTTACTTTCTCCTCTAGTTTTACCATTTCCAATATAATTTCCTCCAACATACCATCCGCCAAGATAACTTCCTTCAGTAATATTTGCTTTTGAAGCGTGTAAAATACCACTTTTTTCCACGCTAAAAGGTGCTGAAGATGGCGTAGCATGTCCTGCCCAAAAAGAATAATTTTCAGTGCTTATTCCAATTTTACCACTATCACTAGTAAATTTTTTGTCATCAAAACTCCAACCAGCAATAGTGCCTTTTTTTGTAGTTAATACACCAGTATTAGTAACTTTAAATAGCCCTTTACCTAAAGCCAAACCATTTGTACCTAAATAAAAGCCGTCTATAGTGTCTGAATCTAAAGTACTTTTAGTACTACTATAAATTCTAGAAATAGCAGTACTTGTATTTTCAGAACTTCCAATCGTAATCTTAGGAGCTTTTTCTTGTCCTATTGTACCAGAACGAGCATTTATTGTTCCAGAAATTATCGCTCCAATTGCGTATAAAGCCCCGGAAGTATCTACTTCAAAAGGACTATGACCAGAAGTAGAATCATATGCTCCCAAAGCAATTCCATCAGTTCCAATATAAAATCCACTATTAGAAGAATCATATGCTGTTTTAGAACCGCTATAAATCCAAGATGGAGATGTACTAGCATTACTTGTACTACCAATATGAATTTTTGGGGCATCAGTTTGCCCAATAGTTCCAGAAGTAGCTTTTATTGCACCTGTAATATCTGCTTTAGAAGCATATAATTCTCCATTATAATTTAAATAAAAATTAGAAGTAGCAGTAGAAGACCAAGTTCCTCCTTTTGTAATTTCTTTAACATAAATTGCTGAATAATTTCCAGAAACATCTGTAGTACTTCCTCGTAAACCTAATTCATATTCTGTATTATCATTTTGCAAATGAGTATATAAAGAATGAGGATAACAATGTCCTCCAGCAGCGGTTGTTTTATTACTATCACTTGTTGAAGAAATAGTAAAACCTCCAATAGTACCAGATTCTGCAGTAATTTTACCAGAAATTTCTGCACTAGTGGCGTAAACTTTACCTTTATGCGTAACTCTAAATGGAGCATTATTCCATTTAACTTCTTCATCTTCATCTGCCCCAATTGATAATACATATGTACCATCTACTCTAATACCAGCAAAATAATTTTTATTCGTATTATCTTCTGAGATAATTACTTTATTATATAATCTATTAGGATTAATTGTCCATCCACCAATAGTACCTTTTGCTGCGGTTAAAGCTCCAGCTTTAGTAACACTAAAATTTGCCTTATTTGGAGATTCTGCTCCTGCCCAAATAGCATATTCTCCATTTGGATTAGTAGAAGAATTATAGGCTCCAGAATTTAAAGCTACATAAGTTTCTCCACTACCAGAATTTAATTGATTTGTTCCAATAGACCAAGTAGCTATACTTCCACTTGTAGAAGTTAAATATCCTGTTGGCGTAACGCTAAATTTAGGAATATTTGTACCAGTTCCATTATAAGTTCCGCCAGCCCAAAAACTATATTTTTGAGATTGCTCAGAGCTATCTTTATCAGATGCCATTCCCACAGTAGAGCTTAATTGAGTGATTTTATTTCCAAGATATGAAGAACCAATATACCAACCACCGATATTACCCGCGGTTGAAGTAATTGTACCATTAATATATAAGTTTGTGCCATTAAATAATAATGCTGCGTTTTGTTCATCTAATGAAAAACCTGTTTTAGTTAAAATAATCATTGGATCAGTTTTATCAGTTCCAGAAGTAAAAATAGCTTTGCCATTGAAACTATATAATAATCCTCCTAATCCAGTAGTAGTAGTATTAAAAGGTAATTCATTAGAACCAATAACCCAGCCATTTTCTCCGCCAAACCAACCACTTGCAGCATACATAATACCAGACAATGCTAAATTACCATTTTCATAATATAACTGTGGAACTGGTCGAGCTGCAGGATTTGTCTCATTAAAAGTTCCTGGAGTTCCTTTAAAAAAACCCATTTCAGCATTGTCTAACTGAAAGAAAACATTAGTTGTTCCTGTTTTCCCCGCAATGATTAATCCTTTATCTTGATTTAAAACAACACTATCAATTTTATTACCTTTAAAAGCTAAACCAACTTCACCATGCATTATTCTATACGCATCAGTAGAAGCTAAAGCGGCTTTATCTTTCGCAGCTTCACTAATTGCTTTCGCGGCAATAACATCTGCATTTTGCTTAATTAAATTATTTAAAACCCTTGTAGATTTTAATAATGATTCAGGAGTAATTTCCGCAGTTAACAAACCATTAGCAGAAAAAGCATTTGCAGCCGCATTTATACGATACGCATTCTTTTTCATATCTTCTGTCTGAGCTACAATAGTAGAAAATAAATCTTCAAATTTATTTTTATAATTTTGAATTGTTATATTATCTTCCCAAGGATTATCTAAATTTAATTCAACTGCAGAAATATAACCCATAACATTTTTAAACTTTAATTTAGCATCATTAATATGTGCTAATTGACCCAATCTATCATAAGTATTATAAAATAATTTAGGAGAAAATAATTGATTAATTGTATAAGAAACTTTTGGATAAGCATTCTCCTTCATTACTTCAATAGCGTCTAAATAAATTTGTAAAGCTGTATTAGCCAAACAATAATTTATTTTAATTTTCGCTTCACCAATTTTACCCGCGAATAAAACTTCTGGTTTAATAGTAATATATTTTTTTTCATCTCTTGAGAAAATAGAATAATCTATAAATTCTTCTAACTTATCAATATAAGTATAGACTTTTCTTTTCCCCGTCAAATCGGTTGGATCAGCTTTTTCTCTATAAATATGCAAAAGTAATTCATTAGTTCCAGTTTTTAATGAATCTGATTGAATTTCTAAACGTGGATATACTATTTTATAATTATTTGGATATTTAATCCACGCTCCAGAAGGGACTGAAAATATAGTAGAATTATCTACTGTGATAGTAGATAGTATAATACTTATATCTATTACATAAGCAATATAAGAAGTTAAAGATGTTAAATAAGCTAAAGCTGTATTAGCAGTAGTATCATTTATAATATTAATTTCATTAAATAGATTTGTAATCATTAAAACTGGAATGATATTTCCGCCAGAAGTAGGCTGGATAAAAGCAAATTTACAATTTACCCCTTGGGGAAGTAAATAAGGATTGCTTTCTCCAGAATTTTTATAAACAAAACTTAATCCGTTTCTAAATTCTTCTTCTTTTAATTTTTCAAAAATATTGCTATTAATTTTTGTTAAATCTATACAAGGATAATAAACTTTTTGTTGATTAATTCCATATTCATAATAATTTTCTTCCTCTTCATCAAAAAGTTCTTTATCCCAAATAAATTTTAATTTTCCAGAAGTAGTAGAAATTGCAGAACTATCATAAGAAGGCTGAACATTTTCATCATATTGGTCTCCATAGCCAACATATTCATCCTCCGGCTGCCAATTCCCTTCCCGTAATGCAGGCCCCATCATATTTTCAAAATCTGAAATTAATTTTGTTTTATTAGTGTAAAGATTTTCTCTAGTTGCTTTTTTAGTTTTAATAGAATTTTCTATTTCAGACGCTTTAGATAAATTTTGTTCATAAATTTTTTTATTTCTATTATATAAAGTTTGGTAATCTTCTTGAAGTTTTTCTTTTTCTAAAGCTGGTCTATAATCAAAAATTGCATATAAATAACCATTGCTTATATTTGCACCTACAGTATTAGTAAATATTAAATTTTGTACCATATTATTTTTAATTTTTTGACTAAATTTTACTGGAATTGTGCAATTAGAATCAGAATAAACTTTTACTGTTCCAGGAACAATTCCTGAAAACTGAGAACCAAATTTACCTAAATAATTATTTTTTTCTTTTGACAAAAATATAAAAGCAGGATTTTCTTTTACAACTTTAACTATTGAGCTATAATTACTATCTTCAGTAATAGCTTTTAATTGCTCTGTAATAAAATTAATATTTTCTTCAGCTTCTTTCATCATTGCTAAAGCATTATCGCGAGCAACTTCTCTATCAATTAATTTTGATTCTAACTTAATTATACTATTATCTAAAGGTTTAATTTGTTTATTTAAATTGGCAATATCTTTTTCAAAAACTTTAATTGCAGTATATTGCTCTTCACTAATAGTTTTTATATCATAAAGATAATCAAAATTTAAAATATAATCTTCACCAGTTTTATTAGCTTCAGTATCCATAATAGAAGCCAAACCGCTTGGATAAGACTCATCATCTAAAGTTTTAACATACATTTTAGTTACAATATCCGCGGCATCAAGCTCTCGCGAAATACTTTGAGTATCATAATCATATGTTAAATCAATAGTATTATTTTCATCTAAAAAATTATTATAAAAAATTACTTCGCGTCCAATAATATGATAATTTTTATCATAATAATATTTATATTTAGTATAAACTTCAAAAGCTTCAGCAATAGATTGAAGTAAATTATACCTATTGCTCTCATTTCCTTCAACCATTCGAAGTTTTTCTGTTGATTCAACAACTGCGGCAGGAACTAAAGCATTATTACTTATAGACCAAGAAGAAACATATGCGTCTTCATAAATACGATCATGACGACGTAATCCATTAGATTCACGATTAAAATTTAAAGTTGCTCGTTGTTCTTCAGTTAAATCTGAATAATGAGTAGCCCCTTCTTCATATTGGTCAATAATTCCATCAATAATACTCCAATCCATTTGAATTGAATAACTCCAATTTGTTCCCGCAAGAACTTTATCTATCCAATAATTAATATTATTTTTAACAGAAATTCCTTCCGTAGAGTCATCTGTTTTTAGAGCATCTAATTTATTAGAAACCTTATTATATAAATCTTCTTCAGATAAAGAAATTTTATACCCTTGCTTTCCAAGTTCATTAAAAGCTAAACTCTCTCCTTCAACATCGCAAATTTTTTCAAAGCCTTCATGTCTTTCTATTACTTTTGTAATTATAAATTCAAAAACTCTTTCATCTTGAGTTTTCTTATTAAAAATTACTTTTAATTTTCTTAAATTAGCAATAAGATTTCCATCTTCCGTATTATACCAAAGTGGATTTTCAATAAATTCACCTTTTTCTTTTATATACATAGGAATAGAAAAAGAAATCCTATTTTCACCATCATCTTGTAAAGTAATTTTTCCATCTTGAATCGCACCTTTATACTCTAAATTAAGAGGCTTCAAGACAGTGATAAAACTGTCTTGAAGCGTCCAAATAGAGACTTCATAACTTCTGATATTTTTTTTACCAACCATAAAGTCTCAAACCTCCTTTAACTCTTATAGATACATATTGTTAAAGAAAACTAATACATTAGTTAAGTTTTCATTGCTACTGATTTTTTTACATTCAGAAGAAGTTATTTCTCCATCTGAATTAAGGTAATTTCTTCCTTCTATAGTTAAGTAATCAGAACAAATCATATCTCCTACATTTTCTTTTACTAATTTAACTTCCGCGGCATCAACCGTATCAGTTACTTTTTCTAAAACTCTAACAAAAAATTCACCTTTAGCTTCACCAGTTTTTGAATTAATAGAAAACTTCATTGGAGTACTAGCATCTATAAATCTTTTCATATTATCAAGTAAAGTAGTTTGATTAGAGCTAGTTAATTTTGTTACAGAGCCTATTTTATTTAAACAACCCACGGCCCAAGCACGTGAATATTTTTCATTTACTTTTTCTCTTAATTCAGATAGCACTGTTGCAGGAGCCTTATTTACTATATCATCAGAAGAAAATATTTGTATCGCTTGATTATATCCCGTAAGAATACTTGGAGTAGTAAATTCTAAAGTTTTATCTCCAATTGTAAATGTAGATAATTGCTTTAAAGAAGGGTTTTGAATTAGATTTTTTGGATTAGAAATATAATTGCCATTAAATACTGGCAACATCTCAAATTGAATAGTAGGTCGACTTATTGCAGTTCCACTATAAAATAGATATTGATTAATATTAGAATTAACTTCTAGTCCATTAGAATTACTAGTAGTAATACCAATACGCGTTTTATTAATTTCTGCTATATTAACTATAGCTTTTTCAGTTATTAAAATATTTCCACCTAGAAAAAAAGTAGATTCATTATCTCCTATTAAAACCGATTGATGTGGTATTCCATCTTCTAACATTATTTTAATCATATCTTTATCTTGTAAAGAATTAATTTTATCCACATCTTCAGCGTTAAAATCTAATTCTTTTAAAGTTTTTTTATTTAAATAAGTAGGCATATAATTTAATTTTGTATGCCAAAAAGGCTCATCCATAATTAAAGATAATTGAATTTCTCCTTTATATAAAGTTGTGCTTGTTTCATAATTTTCTTTATTAATTTTTACCTTTATTTTTTCTTCAAAAGGTATCATAGATAGACTAGGAGCTGAAGCTACTCGTGCAAGTATAGCTCTATTAGGTCTTTCTGCTAAAATTAATTCTCTTTCTTTTCCAGGAGAAAACCACTCATTAAAATTATCAATTTGGCGTTCAGTCATTGAATCAGTTGCTAAATTAAAAACCAATTGTTTAGCAGAAAAATTACTTCCCCAATAAATTTGACCATCTAAAGTTGTATATGTAGTAGTTGAATCTGTAAAATCAGCATAAGTATTTTTTTCTAACCTATCTCCACTATTAATAACTATTAAACCAAAATCTTCAATAGCTTTACCGCCAAAAGTAAAACTAATAAAAGAACGGCTCATGTAGGGCAGGCTATTGCCTGCCCCATCATGAGTTGCTTGATATACTTGCGAATTATTTTTTTGTTCGCTCCATTTTTCATTTCCTATTAAAATTGCCATTCTCCATTACCTCCTTGAAATTGAACGATTTCCAGTTTTTCTTGCAATACGAATCATTTCATCAAATGCTTGCTGTCCAGCACGTTTTGCGTCATAATCATTAGCAATAGAATCAACTTTCATTACAAAATCTAATTGTTCAATATTAATTCCTTGACTATTTTCAATAGTATTTAAAATATTTGGATTAAGAGCACCTTGATTAAATTTATTAATTGCTAAGCTAAATGTATTTAAACTATCTAATAATTGATTTCGTAAAAAGTCTGTTTGACTTGCATTTAATATTGATTCTGGTTTACTATAAGAACCATCTACCCAAGCAGGTCCAGTATAATTAATTAAACCTCCACTATCATATTTTCTAGTTCCAGTCCACAATCCAACCATAGTACCATCTTCAGCAATAGATACTTCTCCTTGTACAGATGATTGAGCCTTGCGTTCAGCAAGATTAGTCTCTAAGAAAGCTAAAATTTTATCATAAGATTTATTCATTATTTCACGAACTTCATTCCAATATAATCCATTTTCTTTATTATATGCTAAAGTTTCTTCTGCAATTTGAATTTGCTTATCTAATTTTTCAATTTGTTTATCAGAAGCTTCTTTAATTGCGTCTATTTGTTGTTGTCTTTCATCAAAATATTGATCTTTTTGCTGAGAACGAATTTGTTCTTGTAAACTACGAATTTGAGAAGAAGAGCCACCAGAACGCTGTAGAATTGCAAGCTGACGTTGTAGTTTATTTAATTCATCTTGCTTTTCTTGACGTTCATACATTGATTTTTCTTTATTTAATTGTTCATTTAAACCATCTAAAAATTTATTTGTAGCTTCAGATAACATATCCTTTTGTTTTTTTAACGTATCAATTGTAAGTTGTTCTCTATCTTCAATAGCTTGTAAAATTTTATTTTCTAAAGAAATTTCATTATCTTGAATTTGATTTTTAATATCAATTATTGAACCTTCAATCTCAAGTGCATTTTCTTTTAAAGATTGAATTTCATCAGTCTCTGTTTTTACTTCATCTTGGAATCCTTTTAAATTATTTAATAATGTAGAAACAGCATTTTCGATTTCTTCTTTAGTTGCATTATCAATTCCATTTGCAAATATTTCTTTTCCAGAAGAATCATATTTCATTAAATCTTCAAACCCAAAAGCTCGAAGTATTTCAAATTGCTGTTCAACATTATATTCCATACTATTATCAGCTTTTTGTTTTGTTAATTGATTAATAAAATCTTCAGCATTTTTCGCAGAAAAAGTAAAATCTTTAGTGCCTTGATAAGTATATGTACCATCACTACCAGTACCAGTAATTACAATTCCTTTAGTATTTAAATTTGTTTTTTCTTTAAAAATTTTATCATTATACTGCAATCCATTAGTAGAATCATATTTAAAAAAAGTATTTAAAGCTTTATTTTTATTTAATTTACTATTTTCATTTTCCCCAATTAAAGTATTTAAATTTACATTACGAGCGCCTAAATATTGTTTATTAACATCTAATTGTTTATCTAAATTATCTATTTGATTTAATAAATTTTTTGCTTGAGTTTTTCCATTCGCAGTTCTAATATTTTGCAAATTATTATATTTTTTAGTTAAAATATTTAATTTATTTTGCTCATTAGTAACTTTTTGAGTCCAAGTATACCATTTATCAAAAGGATTTTTAATACCCGCGGCAACAGTTGCTAATTCTTTAATTTGTGCATTAATATCATAAATTTGTCCAGCAAGATTTTCTTGTTCGATATCTAATTGTTCAAGTTCACTTATAGCTGAATTTATAGTCTCAGGGTACTGTTTAATATAATCTAAGAAAGCTTTAGCAGCATTTTCTCTTTGCTCTCTTGAAGCTTCATCCCAATTCTCAAAGAAAGTTTCTCCATTTACTGTTTTCATCAAATCTTCAAAGCCAAATGCTTTTAAGATTTCTGCTTGATTTTCTGCACTATATTTAGAAGAACCATCCGCATTTTTTTTAGTCAATTCTTCAATTAACTGTTGTCGAGTAGAAATATTTGCAAAAGTTTTAGATATATCCTGCGTTGTTTCAATATAAGCAACTCGGAAAGTATCCCAAGTATTTTTTATATCTTCCGGAGATAATACTCCATTTTGTGAATCATAATATTCTTTAAATGTTTTAGCAGAACCATCGACTATACGTTTTTCAGCATTAGTTTCAGAATCTCTAATAATAGAACGTTTAGTAATATTTAAGATTTTTGGAGTTGTTAAATTGATATTTCTATAAACAACTCTACCGCTAGCATCTAAAGTATAAATACCATTCATAAAATCTTTGGTAGATTGAATATCTCCGCTAACATAATCAGTTTTAGTACCAGTCGCAATAATACCATTAACAGCTAAATTCTTTTTTGCTTGTTGTTTTTGTTTATCTGTAGCATTTTGATTTTTTGCTAACCAATTTGCATATTTTTTATTAGCTGCATTTTGATTTGTAGCTTCTTCTACAGTATAATAATCTACTCCTGCAAGTTTTAATTGATTCTTTATATCTTTTTTGCGAGCAGTTTGAATTTCTTTATTATAAGTTTGTTGATTTTGAATTTGTTTTACTTGTAATTTTAATTGTTCAGCTAAATCTTTAGTAGAAACTTTTGCTTTATTAACAATTTGTTTCTTTTGTAAATTATTATATTGAGCAGTTAATAAATTTAATTTATTCTGAGAAGCAACTAATTTTTGACTCCATTGATACCAAGAATCTAAATGTTCAGTTATACCTTGAACTGGTTTTGCAAGTTCACGAATTTGATTATTAATTTCTAACATTCGACCTTTTAATTCTTCTCCGTTTGCTTGCGCAGCTGCTAAAGCATCTTTTAATTCATTAACTTTATCTGGAGTCTCTGAAAGAGTTTTTAAATAAGTTTCTGCAGCTTCGTTACGTTGTTCAGCAGACAAATCTTCCCAATTTCCTTGTCCGTAAACTTTAGCCATTTGGTCTTGAAGTCCTGCAGCTTCTAATACTGCGCGCTGCTCTTGTAATGAATGTACTGCTTTACCGTTATTATCAGTTTTTGTTAATTCATTAATAAATTCTTCGGGAGTAAGCCCATTCTTCATCGCTGCTTCCCCAAAAAATTCTTTAAATGAGCCTGTTTTAGTTTTAGTAGCTACTGTTGCTAAATCCCATTCATTCTGAATTTCATCTTTAATTTGATTTTTTTCTTTAATAGTTAATTTATCCCATGTTTTATTATATTTTTTGTTACTTTTAATATTTCTAAACTGCTCAAATGTCCAATTTTTATCTTCACCTTTCTTTTTACCACTTTCATATTTTCCAAAATTTTTAGTTTCAACTTTTTCATTTACTAAAGCTTCATAAGAAAAACTTTTATTTCCAAGTTTTTTCCCTGTTGCATCAGTTAGGGCATTAGTATTATAAACAATACTACCATTTCCATCAGTAGTAAAAAATTGTTTCATAGAGCCGTTTAAAACTTTTTTTCTTTCATTAAGATAATTAGTTTCTCGTTCTTTTTGTTCTTCTTTATTAGCTTCAATTTGTTTTTTAACTTGGCTAGCTTGATTTTTTAAATTTTCAATTTGATTAGAAGTATTATTTCCTAGTCCTTTTTGTAAATTAGAATATTTTGCTGTTAATACATTTAAGTTATTTTGAGCATCTGTTATTTGTCTTGTCCATTCATACCATGCTTCTAACCGTTCTGTAACTCCATTTATCGGTTTAAGTAATTCTTTAATTTGATTATTAATTTCCATTACTTGGTTTTTATATTCTTGAAGTTTCTCTTTATTTTCATTAATAGAATCTAATAATTTATTATATTCTTCTGGAGTTTGTTTTACAGTTTCTAAATATTTTTTAGCCGCTTCAATTTTTTCTTCTTCGGTCGCAGTATTCCAAGATTCCAACTGAGCCATTTTAGCCATTTCATCGCCAAGGCCCATTTGCTCTAAAATCTCCATTTGTTGGCGACCATCAAAAACAGCATTACCATTTTCATCAGTAGCAGTTAATTTATTAAAGAAATCTTCTGGATTACTTAAAGAATTTCGTAAATCTTGTAATTTTCTTCCTAATGAAGTTTTAGAATTTGCAGTTGTAGTAACAGTCTCGAAAATATTAACTCCATTATCATAACCACTAATTTTATCTTGAGCAGTATGAATTTTAAAAGCAAATTCTTTTCTTTGCTTCTCTGTTTGTCCTTTTTTACCTAAAACCCATTCATTGCCTACTTGAGTATATAATTTTTGATATTCTTTTGGTATTTCAGACTTATTAGAATATTTATCTTGTAAGTTAGTAAAAACAGTACTATCGTTTACAGCATTTAATCCTAAATTAGTAAATGCTTTATCACGAGCTTCTTTATTCATTTGAATAGTCTTTTTACCAACTTGTACATTACGTAAATAAGAGCCATCTTTTGTACTAATTTTTTCTTTATATGAAGTAATTTTAAAGTCACTATTTCCACCTTTTGCTTTAATAGCTTGTCTTAAATTATTATTATTATTATATATTAAATTACCCTGATCATCATATGTAAGCCACATCTTTAAACCAGAATAGTTAATTTTAGATGTCATATCATTACGCTTAGTAACCATTTCATCTATAGTTTTTTGAGTACTATCACGCAAACTTAATGTTTGTTCTATTTGCTTTTTTAAATTACTTATTTGTGCTTTAGTATTATCTCCAGTACGATATGTTAAAGCTTGATATTGCTTAGTTAAAATATTAAGTTTATTTTGAACAGTAGCAATTTTACGAGTCCATTCATACCATTCTTCAAGGTGATCAGTTACAGCTTCAACAGGTTTAACCATTTCTTTATATTGATTATTAATTTCTTGAATTTGTTTTGCAAATTCTTTTTCTGCTTCAGATTGTTCTTGAATTGATTTATTTAATGCTTCAATCTCAGCTTTATCAGATTCAATTTTATCATAAAAATTTTGCATTATTTGAGCTTCATAGCCTTCTTGAGTCTTATCAACTCCAGATTCTAGACTTTTATCATATAAACCTAATTTTTTTATTAAAGCCAATTGACCTGCAGCATCATGGACTAAATTACCAGCTTGATCTGTACGTTGTAATTCAGTCATTAAATCTAAACCAGTTTTAATCTTATTAACTTTAACTGTTTTATAAGTGGTATTTTGTTTTAAAAATAATTCTTTTTGTTTCTTTTTATCTTCATCAGATTTATTTTTATTCTTTTTCTTTTTAGCCCAAGCTTCATATTGCTGATTAGCTTTTGTTCTATCAACTACTTCTTTAGTGTATGATAAAGTACCCTTACTAGCCTGAAAATAAGCAGCTTTTTGTTGTTTAGTGCCTTTACTATTAATATATTTTCCAAAAGCTTCATCATTAGCTAAATAAATTTGTCCAGTTGCTTTATCTGCCCGATAAAAAGCACTCATAAAACCTGAATTTGCTTCATTAATTAAACTAGTTCTATATATTTGTTGCTCTTTAACTAATTGAGCAGCAGTTTCTTTTTGCATTTTTAAAAGATCGGCTTGTTGCTTTAAATTTTTTGCAAGTTCAGAAGAGTTTGCTCCTTTTGAAACTAATAAATCATAATCTTTAGTTAAAAGATTAATTTTATTTTGAGTTGCTTCAATTAATTTTAACCAGTTATACCAACGTTCAACACCTGCGGAAATTCCTGCTACGGCTTTTGCAGTTTCATCATTTTTATTACTACCTCCGCCGCCTCCGCCGCCTCCGCCTCCGCTACCTTTAGGCATTCCGCCCATGTCAGCAAGAGTAGCACTGAGTAATGATTGCCACATTGCTCGTAATTGTTTTAATGCGGCAAGTGCGGCTGAAGCATTTCCTGCTTTTGCAGGACCTATAAAGGGAATACTTCCTTTTGCAGCAGTAGGACCTTCATATTCTTTTAATCTTTTCCCAGCAATACCGACGCCAGAAGTAGAAGAACCACTTTTAAAATTGGCACTCCATGTAAATGGTTTAACCATAGCCGAAAGTGTTTTCTTTTCTCCTTTATTTACTGTAATTTTTTTTGTAACACTTTTTGAACCATTCGAACTTAAACTACTATTTGTTAATTTTCCACTATACCAATTTATTGTACCAGTACGTTTTTTCAAATTAGCAGTTACTTTAGCATCATAATCTTTAGTTTTATTTTCTTCTTCTTTTTCTTCTTTTTCTTTATCTTCTTTATCAACATCTTTTTTCTCTTCCGCTCCTGTATTTGGATGAGCAAAACCTGTAATAGGTATTTTTCCTTTTGCATATGCAACGGCTTCACGTTCATTAGTTAAAGCATGACCCCTACCACCAATTGCTCCTTGTTCAAATAATCTTCTAGTTTGTAAATGATTAAATACAATAGCATCAGAAGCTAAATCAACAAATTCTGCGCCATTTTCACCAACCAAGAAATAACGTCCATTTGAAACAACTAATTCTGGACCAAGTTCTCCCATTAAAGTTTTCCTAGTTCCACTAGCCAATGCAATATTAGAACCTTTTGCCTTTGCAACACCAGGCATATTACCCTTGGCGCTAACAGAAAGACTCATACTAGTGCTTAAAGAGCTTGGAGCAGAAATATCTTTAATAGCTTTAGCTACAGCATCAATATGAGAAGTACTTATTTTTGATTCAGCCGTCCCTATAGCTTTTACATGACTATCACTAATATTACTTTCAGCTGTCTCTATGGCCTTCACATGAGTATCCTTAACATTACTTTCAGCCGTTCCAATAGCCTTTACATGAGTATCCTTAATATTACTTTCTGCGGTTCCAATAGCCTTCACATGAGTATCTTTAATATTACTTTCAGCCGTTCCAATAGCTTCTACTTCAGTACTTTTAATTTTACCTTCTTCTACCCCAATTGCTGTTACATTATCGGCTTTAATTTCATTTAAAGCTTGAGTAATTTTACTGGCTGAATCAGTTCCAGCAGATGCAATATTACTAAAAATAGAAGAAAGTCCTTCTAAAGCAGAAGTATCTATTCCTCCACCGTCACCACCGCCACCATCTCCACTAGATTCTGGAGCATTTACAGTAGGAGTAACTGGTTTTCCATCTAAAGCTTCTTGCAATTTTTGGGCTATAGTTTCAGCCGCAGAAGTAACATCAATATCAGTTGCTTCAACTTTTAAAGAAGTAACAGTTGCATTTAAAGAAGGAATTGTAGGAGAAGCAGCATCTTCTCCAGCCGTATAATTTCCACTACCAACTTCAGAAATATTTAAAGTAGTTACTTTTCCATCCATTGAGCTAATAGTTGGAACATCTGCTTTTTTTGCTGCATTTTCTGTAGCACTAGATTTTACAGTAGCAGAACCAACTTCTTTAATATTTAAAGTGGTTACTTTCCCATCTAAACTATCAACAGTTGGAACAGTAGCGCCCTCTGCGGCATTTTCTGCCGCAGAACTATTAACTGTTGCACTTCCTACTGAATTAATATTTAGAGCAGTTAAAGTAGCATCCATAGAATCAATTGACAAACCAGATTCTCCAGCAGAAGAATTAATTGCTTTTTTAAGGTCTACTGGATTTGTTACACCAGTGACATTCAAAGTTGTTAATGTTGAATCTAATGAATCTATAGAAGATATTAAACCTTCAGTTTTAATAGTTGGAGCAATACTTGGGGTAACATTAACTTCTTTAGCTGTTCCTTCCAAAGTATCTAACTCTTCTGGTTTTACTTTACCAGTGTCTATTGTAATTTTCTTAGGTGTTACAGTTACTTCGTTGCTGGGTACTTCTTTTGAGACTTCTTCTTCAGAAGGAGTATAACCTTCAAGATTTAATTCCACTTTATTTGGCTTCAAAGTAACAGAACTAATAGGAACTTCTTCATTAGAAACATCAGTATTTTCAGTAGAAGGAGTATAACCTTCAAGATTTAATTCTACCTTATTTGGTTTTAAAGTTACAGTAGAAATTGGTACTTCGTCAGTACTACCAGAAGCATCATCTGAAGAAGGAGTATATCCATCAAGATTTAATGAAACTTTAGTTGGTTTAAGAGTAGCTTCACTAATTTCAATATCTTTAGTTTCCGCACTTCCACCTATTGTTGGATCGCTAACTCCATCGAGATTTAATACCAAACCTGTAGGTTTAACAGTGATATCTCCATCAAGTGGGACACCTTCTTCGCCACCTTTAAAAGCATTTTGAATTGCTGTTGTAATTGCTTGCTGAACTGCATTATTATTTTCAGTGTCTACTGATGTAAAAGCATTGGTAATTCCTGTTTGAATAGCATCGCTTAATACCGTAGTATCTATTGCATTAGTTATGGCATTTTGTATTTCAGTTGCAGCTTTATCTGCCTCAGAACTGTTAACTGTATAAGTAATACCATCCATGGTAATTAATACATTACCATTTGCGTCAGTAGTAATATTTTCTGGTGGCAAATTTCCAAGTTCTTCAACAAGTTGATCGTGAGTTAAATTTTTTACCCTAATTAATTCCGCATTTTTTTGGCCTTCATTTAATTCAGTTGTAAAACTTGGCTCAACTTTTAATGTGAAATTTAATTCTCTTAAAATTTCTCCGTCTGATTTATTAGTTTCTTCTCCATTATGATCATTTTTCCATTGCTCTTTATATTCATCAATTGCAGCCTTTTGAACGGCTTCTATTGAATTATAAGAATTACCTTTCCACCAATATGTAAGAGTACCACCATCACTAGCTTCTACAGTTATTTTAGTTTCACCAAGAGTAATTGTTCCAACAGCACGAAGTGTTCCTCCAGGAGTAGGAGTTAATTCTTTAGTTTCTCCAGGTTTAACACCTGCGCTAATTAAAGCTTGCTCATTTAAATATTTTGTGCATTCTTCAATTCCAGAATATTTTTTACCATCTTCAGTTTCTATTTCAGTAACTTTTTCATTCTCATCTTTTTTAATAACTTTAACTTTTCCAATAGCTTGTAATACAGAAACTAATTCAATACTACTTAAACTTTCACCACGAGTATACTTTGCAAAAGAAGCTTTTAAACGTTCTTTTGTCGCTTCTACATCTCCATCTGCTTCCGATTTTAAAGTTTCTATAGCATTTTCAGCATCTTCAGATTCCCAATTAATTTCATAAGTACCATGAGCAGTAAGACCAATAGTTACGCCATCTAAATCATAAGTAACACCCATTGCATCAACAATACTGTTACCCATTTTAGCAATTTGATCAAACATTTGCTGGGCAGTTTGTAAATCTTCAATATTAAAATCACCGTTAGCTAAATCATGAAAATAATTCATTACAGCGGTAATTTGATCTGCTGTATATCCCCAATCTTTTAATGCTCTCGTATCATCTTTTTCTATAGCAGTTAAAATTTCTTTTACACTATGCTGTCCAATATGCCATTGTTCAAGACCAGCTTTCAAATCTTCATTTGTTCTAGAAGCTTTAAGAATATCACCAATAACATTTCTAGTTTGGTCATTAAAAGATTTAAAAAAGCCATCATCGCCAACAGAACCAAGTTCTAATGAAGAAAGAACTCCATCCATATTAACGTCTAATTTTCCAAGATTTTCCATAGCTACAATAACTTCTAACATTCTTATTGCAGCATCTAACATTTCAATCTGAGATTGAGCAAAAGCTTGAATACCTTCGTGAAAATTACTTTTAGCATCATTTGCTCCGCTTGCAAAATCAATGCTTAAAGCTTCAAGATTAACTTTAACCCCTTTACCATCAATATTAGTTAATGAACCCATACCAGCTTGAATTAAAGCTGCCGCACTTTCCATAGAGCCATCTAATTCGTATGCTCCTAATTGAATAGTTTTACCAGCTTCTCCCATTAAAGGTACAAGATTATTCATTTCGTTAACAATATTTACGAAATCTTGAATACCCATTCTTCCAGTTTTATTAGCTTCATTCATTGCGGCAAAAGCTTCACCAACTGAATTCCAATAATTAATTGGACCTTGCATCATATCAGGTAAATCACGATCCATAAAATTATACTGAGAAGGATCTGTTGATTGTTTTTGTTGTATTTGCTGTGCTAAACTAAGCTGTTCACGCAATTTAGCATTTTGACTTTCCAAACCTTTTGCTCGATTTTGATCAGCTTCACTAGTGCTATTAGTTAAACTATCAATTTCTGCTTGATTTTTTGCAATTTGTTCTTGCAATCTTGCAATTTCCGCAGTAGTTTGAGAAATATTTGCAAATTGTCCACCAATTTCTCCATTATAAGATTCATATAAAGCATCAAAAGCAATTTCTCCAGCTGCTTTATCAATCTTATTTAATTCTTCATATAAAGCATAAGCTTGGTCTCTAGCAATTTTTAAACCTTCACTAGTCTTTTCAAAATCTAAATCAATATTTAAACTCTTTGCCCAATCATTTAATTGCTCGGCTTGAGTATTGGTTAATTCACCCTTAATACCCCCACTAAGTAAATCAGCATAACTCTTAATAGCATCAGCTACAGTGTCGGCAAGTTGAGCCATTTCATTAGATAGTAGGCCGCCAGATTCTGCGGCCGCTTGCGCAACTGCTTGCATAATTGCGGGGATATCGGCGGTTTCATCTATTTTAAGAATACCATCTTCAATATAAGCACCAAATTGCTGTAATTTTTCATTTAATTTGTCTAAAGCAGAAGTTAATACAGGAGCATTTCCTCCTTGCTGAATGGTAGATATAATTTGCTTATTTAAAGCGTCACTTAATTGAGTTAAATTAATCCAATCTCCACCCTGCGCGTCAGCAACACTTTGCGCTTCTTCTAGAATATTGCGCTCTGCTTGGCGATTCATTTGAATTAAAGAATCATTATAAGATTTAAATGCACTTACATATTCTTCAGAATTAGCATCCCAATGCATTAAATCGGCAAAAGCTTGAAAATCAATAATTTTCATCTTGTTACCGCCCATTAAGTCTATAATACCTGCGGTTTCAAGATCATTTACCATTTGTTCCGTAAGTCTTATACCAGCATCTGCAAGAATTTCACCAAAACGAGTAAATGTCATTCCTGCTGCATCACCAAGAGTATCAATTATTGGCTGTTCACCATCACGATTTTCTAAAGCTAAAGCTTGAACTTTATTTAAATCTGCTAAAGTAGCTTCACCAGTAAGGGTCATTTGCTGTAATAAATTATTATAAGCTTCATATAAATTAGCTGCACTTTCCACAATATATTGCCCAGTTTCGCCTAACTCAGTAGCTTTCCCTTCAGACATATTAATAATACTTGCGGCAGTCGCATCAATAATTTCTCCTGGTTGGGCAGTTATAATATCAATAGCGTTTACAAATTTACTTACTTCACTACGATATAAAGTTTCAACGTCTTGAGCAGTTAATTGCATATTACCCAATTGAGCAATTTTTTCAGCCAATTTTACAGCAGTTTCTCCACCACTATACAATATTTTTGAAATTGCCGCTTGATCTAATTCAATTTTTAAGCCTAAAGCTTGCATACCTCGTGTATAAGCTTCAATGCCCTTTGTTAAAATTGAAGCATCTTGCATTGTTACTAAACCATCAGATTTAGCTTCAATAAAAGAAGTCAAAGCCGCAGTTAAATCACTAGCTAATTGAGATTTTTGATTTACTATAGCTTGTTCAAATTCTTTATTCGTTTTATCAAAATCTAAACTATTAATTAAAGCATTAGCATTAAAAGTATTGTCACCATTATTTTCAACTAATTCTAAAACCTCATCTACAGTCATATTAAAAGTCTTAGCAATCTGTCCAATCTGAGCATAAGTTAACTTCTCCATATTTGGAATTAAAGAAGTCATTAACGCTTCTTTTGCATTAGGAGCAACATTTGCATCACTTTCTAACCAAGCTACATAAGCATCAATATACTCTGTAGATAATTCATTAGCAGTAATTTGTAATTGATTAATAAATTTATGCCAATCTGCAATTTGATAATTTCCATTTCCTAAGCTCTTTAATCCTGCGGTTGCACCAGCAGTTGTTAAATTACCCATTTTATCTACATAATCAGATAACTTTTTATTATAAACATTTAGGAAGTTTTGTAAGGAAGTTAAGTCAATTTTAGAAGCAGAAGTTAACATATTAAAACCAGCAGTTTGTTTTGCCAAATTACTTTTAACTACATTAGCGTACGCACTATTTAATTTTGTTAAATTAGCAAGACCTTTTTGATATTGATTACTAACTTCATTATAAATTACATTTGCTGCCATAGCAAAATGTTCTACAGAATTTATAGCAATTTTTCCTGTAGTAATTAATTGGTTTTTAAAAATTGAAGATTTAGAGGCTAATAATTGAGCAGTTTCATCAGATACATCAAAAGCTCCTGAAAAATCATTAAAATCAGAAATTGCTGCATCCATATAACTAATTATTATTTCAGTTAAATCGTCAGTATTAGCTCCTTTAGCTTTTAATGCAGATCGAACTTCATTTAGAGAATTATACATATTAGCTTTAACTGCTTCATTTACAGTTAAAATTCCATCGCTATATGCATTTCCAAAAATATCTCTTAAACTATCAGAGCCTAATTTATTAGTTAAATAAGTTAAATTAATTTTTTTATCTATTCCTGCAGATTTAAGATTGTTAATTTCCGAAGCAATTGAATCAATAATACTATTTTCAGCTTGAATCGCGGCGTCGGTTATTTTGGATTTATCGGCTAATTCTAAAGAGGAAGCTATTTTTTCTAATTCAGGGCCTGTTAATTTATTAACTAATAGATCATTAAAGCTATTTAAAAATTCATCAATATTAGTAATAAAACCTTCTTTATTTAAACCTTTTAATTGTTTAATATCTGGTAAATCACTTAATACTCCCATAGTATTAGCTAAAGTTTTAATACTTTCTGGAGTAATTTTAGAAGTACCAATCGAAGCCAAAGCAGAAGTTTGTTTATTTAAATCTAATTCATCAGAAAATTCTTCATCAATAATTGCCGCATTCGCAGTTTCAATGTCTGTTTGACCATTTTTTACACCTTGACGAACTTCATCTATTAATTGAGAATATTTTTCTGCGAGTTCAATTGCACCAATATCATTGCTTGTAACTCCTAAAACTGTTCTTTCAGCATCATCTAATTGAATTCGTTCTTGACCAGTAGCCTTTTGCATTTTATTGTGTAAAGAACTTATAGCTTTAACACGAGCATTATAAATTTCATTTTCAGTATTTTTATCAGTTTCTTGTCCAGTAACCGCGGCTAAAAGACGATACATATTTAAGCCGCCTTGACCGCCCATTTTTATAGCGTTAAAAGCAATTTTAGAAGTAACTTTAGCTAAATTCATCTGAATATTTTGTAACCATTCAGGCAAATCTTGATTAATTTGAGTGGCATAATAATTTAAGAAATTTTGCTCAGCTTCTTCAAAAGATTGACTACCATTTGCGATTGCAGAAAAATCAATGGCTTTAAATGCTTCACGCTGTTGAGCTTCAACAGTCATTTTTGACATAGCTTCGTGTGCTTGATCTATATTAATCCCTAATTGATCTAAACGTTTTTGCTCTGATTCAATAAAAACATCCCATTCTTTACCAGATTGTTCATATCTTATTGCTAAATCTTCTAAATAACTTTGTTGTTCTTTACTATAGTTATCTTTTTTAGATGCTTTTTTTAAAGCATTAATTACTTTAGTTTTATCACCTTTATTCTTTTGAATATCTGAACCTAAACCATTTTCACTAGTAATTTCTGAAAAAATATCTTTTTCTTGATTTAATTGGTCAATAGTATCTTCATATTGACTGTCCAAATCTTTGATTACTTGATTATTGGCTTCAATTAATCCTTTAATAGTAAAAACATATTTACCTAAAGTTTTATCAAATGTAAAGACATCATTAAAGTTTAATTGTTCTTCTCCAGTTTTTATTTTCTCATTATTAATTTTTTGTAATACTTCATTTGCATCACTTAATTTTGAAAAACCAGAGACATTATTACTATAATTTTTACCAATATTTTCTATAGCTTCACTTAAACTATCTACATAAGATTGAATTTCAGTGTTTAAATTAAGCAATAAATCAGCTTTATGTTGTCTTAAATTAGCTAAAATAGATTCTAATTTTGCAGCATCTTCTGAAGATATTTCATTATTAGTTTGATATTGCTCAATCTGATCAATCGCATTCTGAATACCTTCACGAGTATTTAATTCAGCAGTACTCAAAATATTAGCCATTACTCCATTGGCTTCTTCAGTTAATAAACCAACATCCCAATAAGTATTAGCAAGAAAATCTGCATTTTGAGTAGCAACAGCTTCATTCTTTTGCTTTGTTACTAATTCTGTCCACTGTTTGTTTATATCATTTAAATATTGTGCAGCAATTTCAGGAGATAATCCTCCAATTCCATTTCCAACTTCTTTTAAAAGATCTGCAGAATCTTGTATTCGATTATTTTTTTTAGGAGTATCTTTAAGGTTAGTTGTAAAACTATCTTGTAAATTTTTATTAGTTTTTTCCCAAATATTATCAATATAATTATCAATTTCAGCAGGAAGTTGAATTCCTAATTTTTCTAATGTAGCTTTAAAATTTGCTTTACTTGAATATTGTTCTGGGTGTGCTAATAATGCCGTAAATTTATTATAAGAAATCTCTCCAATTTGGTCATACCATGTTATTAAAGCGTCAAATATTTCTTCTGCTTTTTCTTGATAATTAGAATCATCAACTGTTAATCCAGTAGCTTGTACTTGAGTGGCAAACAATTGAGATAAAAATTTATCTCCTCCAATTTGACTTAATTTAGTAATTTCAGATAAATTCACATTAGGAGAAGAAGTTCTTTCATTAATTAAATTACTAAATGAACTTTCATATTCCGCTTGCTGTTTTTCTATTTCTTGAATTCTTAAAGCGGCTTCTTTACCTTGAGTAGAAATATTATAAATAGTTTGGGCTAATTTAGTATAATAGTCATAAGTTGCTTGCTCAATTCCAAAAGTATCATCACCATATAATTCTTTTATTTCATTTAATTGAGAATCAATTTCTTCAGAAGTAATATTAAATTCTGATAAATAATCTGTTTTTGCTAATGGTTCAATAATTGATGAATATAAAAAATTTCCATAAGCTTGCTGTATACCATGAACTAAATTTTCATCTGCTCCTTCATAGCCTAAATTTTCTAATTTTTCAATTGTTAATTTTTGAATTTCTGATAAAGACTCTAAATTCAATTTTAAATCGCTATTTAAATTATCTAATACAATTTCTTGTCCTTGAGTATTCTCAAAAAATAATTTAGCTAACTCATCAGTTATATTAAAATCATAAGCTTTATTACTAAAAAATACATGTCTAAAAGAAAGTTCTCCATTATTTAAACCGAGTCCTCTTTTATTTTCTCCAGAAAAATTACCTTGATTATTCTCTAAAGTTTTATTAACTTGATTACTTTGAGCAATTAAAGCCTCTTGTTGATCTTTTTCTTGTTGCAAATTTTCTGCCGCAGCCTTTGCCCGAGATTGTGCTAACATTTGATATGCCGCAGCCATATCTAAAACGGCATTTCCTTCAGCATCATACATACTAATTAATTGAGGATATTGACTTGCTACTTGATTAACATAATCCAACCATTCTTGATAAGCTTCTGAAGAATCATTTTTAGCTTTTGTCAAATTTTCAATTTTTTCTACTGTATTTCCTAAATCAGTTGCTTCTTGTCGTGCAATTAAAGCTTCTTGCTCAGATTGCTTTGCTTGTTCTTTTAAAGCAGAAAGATGTAATTCTTCTTTATGAATTAAATCATTAAAACCAGAAACTAAACCTGGAATTGCCGCGGTTAAAGCAGAAATAACTGCTAAAATTTTTCCAGTTACTCCAGGCACTAAAGCTGCCGTAGCTAAATAAGAACCAAAGCCGCTAGTTAATCCTCCAAGAGATTGAATAGCTCCTCGTAATGGAGCTTGATTATCTTTCATTGTTAAAGCTAAAGTAGAAAAACCTGCTCCTAAGGTACTAATTACCGTTCCTGCAATCCACTTTTTATTTTTTGCTATTTGTTCAGGATTTAATTTTGCCATTTCTTGTTTAGCTTCTTGAACACCAGTTCTAGCCCCTTCTGATATACTAGTTTCAATAATTTTTTTAATTTGAGCCCATTGAGTCGCAGCAATTGTAATTAAACTAGTACCAAGTGTTTTAATAATATTAACAATATTAGCAACCATACCAATTGCAGCAATAGGAATTTTCCCAAAAGCTTTTGGCATAGTATTTAATCTATTAATAACATTGGTAATTGCGTCTAAAACTCCTTTAAATACACTTTCTAATCCTAAATTAGCATAGAAACCTTGAAAAGCATTCTTAACATTCTGAATCTTTGTCTCTAAGGAATCCATCGTTTTTAGAGTTTGAACTAAAGCAGCATCTTCAGAATTTGCTGCAATTTCTGTTAATTCAGATAATCTATCATAATCACTAACTAATGCCAAGAAACGAGACTGCTGTCTATTACCAGCCATAATAGTAGCAATATAACGCTGTGAATTTTTATCTAAAGTATCCCATTTAGAAGATAGCTCTAAAATAACATCATCAAAATCTCTAAATTGATGATTAGCATCTTGCAAAGAAATACCAATAGATTGTAAAGCTTTGTCAACCTTATTTAAACTTAAAGCTTCTCCTTCACTATCTACTAACTTAGATGGGTCACTAGTCATTTCACCATAACGAGAAATAATTGACTTCAAAGCAGAACCAATATTTTCCGCAGACTCACGAGTAGTTTCAACCATCATAGCAATCATAGCAGAAGTATTCTCAAAACTAGAACCAACTGCCGCAGCAGAAGAAGCAGTTTTGCTCATAGCTGTTGCTAATTCAGTTGTATTAGAAGCACTTTTTGCAGCCAAATTAGAATAAACATCAACAACATTTTGTGCGTCAGTCATTTCCATCTTAAAACCACGAATAGCAACAGTCATATAGTCCGCGGCCTTACTATAATCCAAACCAGCAATTTTAGCCATCTTCAAAGTTTCATTAGTTAAATTCATAACTTCAGAAGTCTGAAGACCTTGCTGATAGTAAATTTGAGAAACTTGATATACACCAGTAGTAGCAACACCATATTGTTTTGCTATATCCTGATAAGTATTCATTTGATTCCATAAATCTTTTTGAGACATATTAGTAACAACCGCGATTTCAGTCATTACTTTATCTAAGTCTCGGATATCTTTAATCATATTACGAATAGCAGTTCTAGATAAACGTAAAACTTGATTAAAGCCCATCCACATAGAGACAGAACGTTTAATACTATCTACTGTTCTGGAACGTTGTTCTAAATTAGCTAATTCAGCCGCGGCTGCTCCACTACTTTCACGGACTCTATTTAAAGA
>Ga0247608_10001662_pt1 | contig 30080 bp, 31 predicted proteins | sample 176DNAGHGlowgp2_FD_193490 | JGI IMG/M metagenome (GOLD analysis project Ga0247608, IMG submission 193490) | Sheep rumen microbial communities from Palmerston North, Manawatu-Wanganui, New Zealand - 1766 DNA GHGlow gp2 | ecosystem: Host-associated > Mammals > Digestive system > Stomach > Rumen ...
ATTTATTTAAGGCTTTATCTAAATCTTCTTTTATCACTTCATCTGAACTTTCTTTACAAAATTCAGAAAATAAACTCATGCAATTATCTATATCAATTGATATAGTATCAGTTGATTCAAAAACACCATATTTATAAAATCTATTGCCATAAATCATAGTTATTCTCCTTATCTAGCATATTACTAAGATGTGAAATTACTTCTGATATTCTTTTACTAAATTATTCAAAATAGTAATATCTTGTTTGAGACTATCTTTAATCTCTGATATCTGAGTACTAATGAGATTGGTAAACTCTTCACTAAACTCATTTAATACTTTACCTTCAGATATTAAGATTCTTGTAATCTCTTTACCTACTTTAGTATTAGGACTATACTGTTCATATGCAGAATAGATATCTCTTCCTGATATAAGTTTATTAATAATCTCGGTATACTTAGTAAGTGTTTTACCATAACCATTAATCATTGTAGAATATCTTTTACAAGTCTTTAAATCTTTATAGATATCGGTATAATCTTTCACAACTATATCTACCATAGTCTCTGAATTATCTCTATAATACTCAGGAATACTATCACTATTTTTAAATCCATAATCCTTTAATTCAGTTGATGTATTTACAGTTATCTTAGATAACTTATATGCCTTTTCATCATCAGATATGGCCATTTTAACGATATCTGATACTTTTCCGTGTATTTCATCGAAATCTTCAATAATTTCGATAAATGGAACTTTAAGTGTCATAACTCTATCTAAATTGGTGTAGTTATAACCACTAATCTTAGTTTCAGGTAGATTATTCTTAGTAACTAATCTAGTTACAGCATTCAATCTGTCACTATTAGACAGTCTAGATAACTCACCGATAAACTCTTCAAACAATGCTACTAGAATACCTACTCTAGAATCTAATCCAGTAAGTGCTATAGTAGTAATCTCTTTAGGATTATTAAATAATCCATTTTTTAATGAAGGAAGATTTATATTTAAATTAACCTTCTCTGTTATTGGTTTCTCTTCTATATCTGACATTAAATCTATTATATTATATTTCATATTATCCCCGCAATGTAAAAAACCAGGATAGTGATAAACACTATCCTGGCATAGTTTTAATTAATTAGAAATTGAATAATGAAGCAAGTTCTGTCTGGAAAGTACTAGACTCTGTAACAGGTGCTTCAGGAGCAGGAGCTTCAACCTTAGGTTCATCTGTAACTTCAGGAGCAGACTCAGTAGTAACTACTGCTGATTCATTCTTAGCTTCTTCTTTAGCCTTACTCTTAAGAGCTGCAAATGTAGCTGCCTTAAATACAACACCAAATTCGAAAATAAGTCTTTTAACGTAAGCTGCTTCGATAGCACCAACTACTGCAGAGTTGATTCTTGTAGCTACTGTAGCCGCCTTAATATAAGACTTGAATCCGTTATCTGTATTGGCCTTCTTAGTCTCTTTAATAAGAGTATCAAGAGCAGCTTTTGTTTCATTATAAGGTTTCTTAATATAGTCAACAAACTCAGAAACAGCGTTTCTAGAAACATACTGCTTAACGTTATTAGCTGCATAGTCCTTTGTAAGCTTAATCTCATCCATAACAGCTTTCTTAACTGCATCTCTGATCTTAGCAGCATTAGTATAATCAGACTCTGCTAAACCTTCAATCTTGGAAAGGCACTTCTTACCATAAATCTCTTCAACATTGATTTCAGCAATCTTTTCAGGATCATCCTTAGCAGCTCCAATAGCAGCGCATACATCTTCTGTAGCTCTCTTAACAGAAGTAACCAAAAGTTTAGCAACTTCATCGTTAGTATCGATACCTTTGCCACTCCATCTGTCTTCTTTAGAAGCTTTGATGGCCTCTTCAAGATCCTTAGCATTGAGTTTAGTCTCTTTAAACTTAGATACCTTATCTTTAACAAAATCACTAATCTTCTTCTTTACTGTTGCACAAAGATCCTGGAATTTCTGCCAAAGTTCACGGAAAAACTTAGCAATCTTATCCAAAACAACTTTAAGCTTACTCTTATCATAAGCTGCTTTAACCTTATCACCAAATTTACCTTCTGCTTCAATGCATACAGAAAGTTCATATATACCGATTTCTTTACAAATATTTGTAAATGATTCCTCAACAGATGCAATTGTATAGAGTGCATGCTCTTCAACGGAAGCATAAGCAGGAATTACATTGATGGGCTGTGTATTATTTAAAATAGATTCCATTTTTATTACCTCCATTATTATTAAATTCCGAATACAGATTCACAAAGCATATCTGAAAGAGCTGCATATACAGCAGAGTTATTCTGAACAGTTGTCTCATCAGCTTTAGCATTACTACCCTTAACAGCAGCAGCAATCTCGGAGTAATTACGTCTAGCAATCTTACATGTGTTGCTAACGATTTTACACTCGTTCTGGAATAACTGTAATTTTATAGTACAAAATGTAGCTGCACAAGTTCTTCTAGCATTCTTCTGTTCAGTAGTTTCATCAGGCTTAGCTTCAAACAATTTCTCTTTACTGGAAAGCTTCGAGAAGATATCCTTCAAGTTGCTACCAATGCCACCAACAGAAAGAGCTTTCTGGAGTTCACCAAATTCATTCTTCATAGATCCGAGTTCAACAGGTTCAACTTGATTCTTTAAATCGCTTGTTGAATTATTATATTCTTCAACAGTTGTAGGAATTTCTATAAACTTCACAGCAGTGTCAATAAGTTCTTTGCAAAAATCTTTATATTCATCAAATGAACTATCATCTAAGTCACCACTCCAAGCTTTTTCCATCAATGCTTTGGCCTTATCAGCAGCTTTCTGATAATCACTAAGAACATTGAGTTTATCTGTAGCTTCTTTATATTTCTTAAACCAGATATCTTTGGTTGTACAACTAGCAGCCTTTGGATCGTTGATAACTTTGCTATTAACTAAAGAAGCAGTCTTCTCAAAGAAATCTTTAAGCTTATTTGTAATTGCTTCGAATGCTTTCTTAAGAGCTTCACCGAATTTCTTAAAAATGTTTTCTGTTGCCTGTTCTGTAGCATTATTTGATGCAGTATCAGCAGCAGCTGTTTCTTCTTCTGTGAATACAGCAAGACCATTCTCTTTATATACTTCAGCAAAGTCAAGTTCTATTACACCTTCGAACAGAGCACGCTCTGTCTTAGCACATTCGATCATGAATGTGGGAATGTCCATGGGATTAATTAACTGTCTAGCAGACTCTGTATAAACACCCATTTTTTTATATCCTCCTTAAATTATTTTTAATCTTATTTATTTAAACGAATCTCATCCAAATAAGACCCATTTATAAATATGTTTTGTCATTTAGAATAAATCATCATCACCATTTACGACTTCTTCAGCAATCTCATTGATGTCGTATTTCTTTGATTCTGATTTCTCCATTTCTGTAGCTTTCTTAGTTGCTACAGAATCTTCAATAGCAAATTTATTAGAGATATTTCTAAACTTGGTTGCTATCTTCATCTGCTTTTCATATGCTTTCTTTCTTCTCTCTTCATCAATATTATTATTGTACTGAAGTTTGTAAGCATTCATTTCAAGCATCTGTGCTTGTACTAAGAAATAGTCTGAAATATTCTGTCTTGCGCTATAGATGTAATAAACGATTCCTCTGAGGATAGGTACAAAGCATTTAATAATAAATACTAAAGCTCTAGCACCACCACTAAGAATATCACCAAAGAAGCCTTCGTTAACACTCTTCTCTTTTACATCATGGATAACTACTTCTTCATCTTCACCATTCTCAATCTCAGCAGGAGTAAAGAAAGGCTTATCTTCAATTTCATTATCCTCGATAGATGCTTCACTAACGATTCTCTTAGCAAGACAATATTTAAGAGCTAAATCAAAGTCAGTATTCATACATCCCTTATTGAAATCTTGAAGAGATCTAAATAAAAGATGATTCATAGTCTGTCTATAAGCGACAGTATCTAATGCAATATCAAATGTATTAGCACTAGGAGATTTTACATACTCAATGCAAGTAGCAATCATAAATGATACACTATTTACAATTGAGAGCGCAATGTTGTTATACAACAATGTAGGAATAGGAGAACTAACAGCAAATGCTTTCTTAAATTCTGCTGTTCTCTTTTTCAAATTATCTATAGCTGTGCTAACTGTATCGATACTAGTAGTATTCTCTTTATACTGAACCACGATATCATGAATCAATGTGATACATTCTACCAACTGATCATAATTCTGAATCTTAGTAATATCACCCTTAGACTTAGCTATAGTTGAATAATCAATCTGATCTGCCTTAGCTACAATTAAATCATATAATTTAGAGGTAAGTGCTGTAAGCATCTGAGACTGATGTTCATCAGTAGCTTCAGCAATAGCTCTTAATGTAGCTCGATCAGAGTAGTCCATATGCTCACGCATAACTACTTCAAATTCTGTACAAACCATTTTCTTACCCCCTGTTAGTAGTAGACATGATATTTATAAGTTTCTTCATCTCAGAGTCACTCATCTCTTTACGAAGAGCAGTAAACGAATAATCCTGGAAATACTTATCATCATTATCAAGTAAGAATCTAGCAACTTCAAGTGCTTCATCTACAATAATAACTTCCATGAAGTTATAAGCTTCCATGATCTGTCTACACTTAGCTACGTTATATAAATCGATATTATACATTGTATTCAATCTATTAACTTCTTCTGCACTCATAACAAGTGAAGTTATAGCAGCAGCTGTGTTAGCACCTTTACCAACTAATCTCTTCATAGTAGATTTATTTGATCTTACCTGTAAAGCTCTCCAGATAGGAGAAGTCTTACTAAGCTTAGAATTTCTCTTAGCTTCAATTTTAGCCTGATCAATAGCAAGTAAGAAATCTTTACAGAATCTAATCTCACCAGTAGTAGCTCTCAAGAAGTTCTTCAAGTCAACCTTATTCTCTAATGCTAATCTTACTCTATCAATAATCTCAACAGAATCACATCCAATAAGTCTAGCCTTAACACCAGCAACAAATTCATCAACCACATTGATATTTCCAGAAGACTTTCCAACAACTGTATATCTTACAATCATCATTGAAGGCTGTAACTCGTTAGCCTTCTTAATATCTGAATCAAGTAACTGCTTCTGTAAGTACTGAGTATTTGTCTGGCTTAAATTATTAAGATACTCCATATATTTGATCTCGGTCTCATCTTGTTTAAGACTAAGATTTGCAGCATCAGTATCAACTTTGTGAAGGTATTCTTTAAACTTGATGGTATTACTCATCTGCATACCAGTTCTCTTACTCTCTGATTCCATTGCTCTATACCAATCTTCAGGAATCAATACTGAAGTATATCCTGTGCTACTCATAGGATCAGGATAAATTACAGTTCTCATATTAGGCTGCTTAATGTTGTTATTAGCTTCTGTGATAGCTTTGATGTTTAATCTTCCGTCATATCCATTTGATAATTCGTAAGATAATAATGAACTCTCACTAAAGTTAGAGATAGGATAGAATGTATTATTTCTCTTACACTCATCAATCATTCTCTGTCCATATATCTTACTGTAATCAACTGACTCTCCGAAGATCTTGTTATTAACAGCAACGTCAAGTCCATTACCAAGATTTTCAATGTAATCAAAGTAATCATCCATTGATACATCACCACTGATATTGTTGTGCCACTGTTTAATGACTTCAACACCAGAATTACCCTGTAAAGATGCAGATGCAAAGATCATCTGCAAAGTAGATACACAGTTAGATTCTATAGCTTTCTGTATCATAACAGCCGTGTCTGCAGACAGAGATGTACTGCAGAGAACTGGGAATGACATTACGAGGTCTTTAGAAGCGCTCATGATTGAACTCTTCGTAAGATAATTAGCTTTAGTTTTCTTCTTTTTATCTTGAGAATCCTTAGCCCCTGTATTTACATCCTTAACAAAGCCAACTATATTTTTCATGATTGCTCCGATAACGGCAGCATTTTCATTCACGCTTTGCATAATAGGGAAAACCTCCTTTTCTAGTAATTATAAGAGTGTTAAAAATATGTATTATTAATATTTATATATAAAGAGACCCTGGAAACATTTATATAATTCATTATATAAGGAGGTATTAAGGATCTATGGATGATAATAATTATAGTTCAAATCAACGCTCTATGAGACCTGATAATATCGTCTCTGGTTATACTCCAAAAGGCATTGGTTTGAAGTCTGATTATTTCTCAGGTGTCACTCATTCTGTTGGATTGTTCGATAGAGATGAAGTTGATCTTGTAAATAAGAGATATAGATTTGGTGTATATACACCAAGTGACACAATTCATACTTTAAAAGAATACCTTTTCTTTACAAAACCAGATTTAAATATCTATCCATTAAATCCATACGGAAATAAGAACGGACAATTTAGACTAAACAAAGGCTTACAAAACGAGACTTATTGGATGGAATTGCTGGATAAAAATCCAGAAGTTTTTTATTGTCTCCAAGATACTTTGTCTAAGAACAAAGATCACTTTAATCATCTATTGGAGAATACTTGTAAAGGAAATTTATCTATCCCTGGATTGACATCAGAGATGGTAGAAACTCCTTCAAACTTATACGGTATTAATTTCCAGTATCATGGAACTGGTGAAGCATCTGATGATTCATTTGATTTCTCATTAGAGTTCAAAGATGTAAAAGGTTTACCTGTCTATAATTTCTTCAGAGCATATGAAGATTATGAAAGACTTAAACATCATGGTTCATTGGAAACTAATATCGATTACATTATCAACAAGATTCTCTATGATAATTATTCAATATTCAAGTTCTTAGTAGATGAGGATGGAGAAACTATTATTTACTATGCACAGTTATACGGTGTAACTTCTAAATCATTACCTAGAGATGTATTTGAAAATACTACATTTGGTGATGGATTAAGTTATACAATAGATTTCCATGCAGCATTCTTTGAAGATATGAGACCTAATATCATCAAAAATTTCAATATGCTTTCAAAGGATTTCTATAACTCAAGAAAGTATCAGGTAGATATTTATAATGACACATTGGATAGAACCGATGGCAGAGCAGCACAAGCTGCTTATATTGTAACTGATGCTACAACTAAACAATACAAATTAAAATGGAGAGGAGATGATAGATATTGAGCACTCCTAATGCTGAGACATCACAATGGAATATCAGTACCGATATCTATGATATCTCATCAGCTATTGATAGTTTAAAAGCTAGATATGTCGATACTGAAGATGAGACTACTCTTGCTCTTGGTATCTTTGGATTTATTAGTGACGTAGAGGCTAAGAAGATTCAAATTAATACAATCATAGCAGGAGAACTTGGAAACGAAATGTTTCCTAACAGAGCTAAACTTGATAAGAATATCATTACTCATGCAATGTATTCTAATATCACCAATATTAATGCGGTTCCTGCATCAATGACTGTTGATATAGCAATCAGAGAAGCAGACTTAAATGCTTATATGAAAAATGATGAGTTTATATTTGATAAGACTTGTCCTATTTTCATTGGTGATTATGAATTCCATTTCGATTATGATATTATTTTAAAGAGAAAATTAAAGACTGGTACGACTACATATTTCTATAATGCTACTTATGATATGGATGATATTAATGAAATATCTGAGATTAGGTCTCCTTATCTTGACCAGCCTTATACAGCTAACTTCAATAACTTTACATATATCTTCTTAAGAACTGTTATTCATCAGGTATCTATAAATATAATAGAAGATAAGTTAGTCAGTGGTTCTATTATTGATAATAAATCATTCAATTTCTCATTCACTGACCAGTTAGCTACATTTGATGTATATATAACAGAGAATAGTGTAACTACTAAGCTTAAACCTATTCTCTATGGTACACCTGTAGAACTTTCTATGAAGAATTACTGTTGGTATCTTTATATGTCTGATACTGATATAAGAATTGGATTTGATACTAACTCTTATCTTCCTGGATTGAGCGCAGAGATTAAGGTAGTAGTTCAGACTACCAAAGGTTCAGAAGGTAACTTTAGTTACGCTGATGAAGATGATGACAATGGATTCTATTTTGATATTGAATCTGAGTTATACAGCTACAAGAAGATTACTTGTTATGCATCTCCTGAAACAGACTCTGGTAATGGTGCTGATAAGAAATCTATTGATGAATTAAAACAGTTGATTCCTAAGATGAGTTTGTCTAGAGGTTATATAACAACTGAGACTGACTTGAATAACTATTTCAACTTGATTAATACTGATGAGAATAAGATGCAGTTACAGAAGAAGATAGATAACCAGCTTAGTAGAGTATGGTATAGCTATCTCTTATTAAAAGATCAGTTTGGAAATATTCTTCCTACTAATACTATGGATACTAGATTGAAACTTGATGAATTTATGATTCAATCTGGTGAGCATAATTCTACTTGGATGCTTCCTGCAGGAACAGTAATTAAGTATGATAAAACATTAGGTTATGCATTTCCGATACATGAAGAAGACTTACCTGAATTATATTCGGATGAGTTCTATGCCGATGGTATATATTATTATAGATCGCTCTATAATATTCTTCTCAGCACTGATCCTTTATACTGCTCATATTATCTTACAATTATTGATACTTATAGCTATTTCTCTAATGAATGGATTAATGAGAATATGTTTATGGGATTCATAGTAACTACTAATCATCTTACTAGAAAATTATTAACAGATAAGAACGATTATAATTTCGAATTTAAGATTAGACAATCTGTAACAGAGGACTTTGGCTTATATACATTCGGAACCGATGATCCTATTAATAATATGAAAGTATTTATGGTAGTAGACAAAGGCGGAGTACCTTATAAGTACTTCGAAGCTGATTTAGTTAAGGCTGACCAGCAGATGTATGACTATACATGGAACTTCAAAATGACTACAGATAATGAATTTGATTCTCAGAATAATATCAAGATTACTAACTGTCATGAACTTGGTTCTGGATTAACTAGTCCTGGTTATTTTGAAGATAATGCTACTGCTAGAATCTATATTCTTGGTAAATTCGAAGAAGAGTATGGAAGATATACATTAGATACTATGATTCCTGGACTTGAAGGCTATACATTAATCAATATCTATTCCGTAGTAAATGGTATAGATTATTTTAATAACTTTACAACAGTTATGAATACTAGGGTTATTAAAGTTGGTGATGGCGATGATGCTTATTATAATATCCAGGGTGTACCTTTTGTAGGAGCTCATTACTTTAGTGATGAAGAGAATGTATCGTTCTTCATTCATGAACTTACAAAGAAGAAGAGTTATATTAATCACTGTCTTACATTAGTAGAAAACAATATGGATATTGATTTCAAGTATTTCAATACATATGGTGATTCTAAAACTTACACTATTGGAGATCAGGAAGATACTCCTCTTGGACATATTGATATTACTATGAAATTTAGAGCTAAACTTGTTAATACTAATGACGTACAGACTAAGAAAGCTATCATTCAGTATATCAAGACTAATATTGAAGACCTTAATAAATCTGGACAGGATTTACATATACCTAATCTTGTACATGACTTGATGGAACAGTTTAAAGATTTGGTAGTTTATATCGAATTTATGAATTTCAATGATAATAGACTTGGAGTTAATCACATCGAATTAAAAGAGATTGAAAATATTCATACTGTTCCTGAGTTTATTTCTGTTAGAAATAGACTAAATGAAGATAAGACAGGTATAGAACCTTGGATAGATCTCGAAATTGTATTATAAAACTAATTCTAGGAGGAATTTATAATGTATAAAGATTTCGGTTTGAAAGAATCTACAGCAGCTATTAATGAGATTGCTGAAGAGACAGCGAAGAAATTTAATGATAATAACCAGAGAAAAATAGAAGAAGCTAATGCAGCAGGATATGAAAGAGATCTTGTTGTAGAATCCAATAAGTTTCTCAGAGAAAGAGCACAGACATATCATGATGCTCTTACAGAAAAGCTTTTGTCTTCAGCTCTTAAGGGCATTTATATTACAGCTCTTGAACAGACTACAGATATGGATGCAGATGATTATAAACTTGCTGAGAGTATGGTTGACAAGTTTATTGCAGAGAATGGTACTTATGCTATTCTTAGAAAGATGGAAGGTAAAACATATCTTCTCGATACAATCAAGGAAGCTGTAGAAGATGCAGTTGCTGATGCAGAAGAAAAAGCAGATGATTCAGATAAAGACCTTGAAGAAGTACCTGCAGAAGTTAAAGATGATATGTTTGATAAACTTGAGAAAGAAGAAGATGTAAACGATGCTGTTCAGGTTATCTCTAATAGAATCGCTGCAGCTGAAGAAGAGTTTATCAAGAAGAATGCTGAAGATAAGCAGAAGATTGAAGATATTGTAAACGATATCAATGATCGTATCCAGGCAGTAAAAGATGATGTAACTAAAGATGAAGAAACAAAAGAAGACATCGAAGAAGGTTACAGAATCGAAATGAATAGAAAGGTTAATCATATATATGAGAATAGATCTCATACATTGTTTGACCATATGGTTCATGAAACTGCTATGGGTATTTCTAAGGATACAACACTCAAAGATATCTATAGTGAATCAGGTAAGATTGATATTGCTAAGGTAGTTAAGTCATGCAAATGTATGTATGGATTCTTAGAGTTCGTTAATACCATTCAGCTTGATAAGGTCAACGTAGACTATATCAATAAAGTAGTTAAAGATATGGAATAATAAAAAATAAACCAGTGGAGTTAATACTCCACTGGTTCTTTTTATTTGTTAGCAACAGTTATTGTGAGAGTAATATAACTTAAAATACATTTATAATATGATATAGCTGTAGCAGCTACATTCTTACGTCTTCTATAATTAGGACTATTCTCATCTAACCATTTAAGAATAATCTGTTTCATCTCTAAGATATATTTATCCTTAGTATTAGGTTTAGCTTTAAGACTATGAGCTATAAACTCTACAGAATTTAAATCCCTACCAGGATAATTTCTCAAGAAATCACAGATAAGAATATTAATTACTCTTCTTAAATCATCAAGATTATTCTTATCTGATATTATTGCTTCCATAATATCTTTAATCTCTGTAGCTTTAACTTTACTATCTTTACATTTATCACATATCTTAAGAGATACAGAATTCATAGTCATATAATTCATAGTTGCTTCTGTAGCAGCTGTTGCTTTAAGAGAATCACTGGTGGTTAATCTAAATTCTTTACCTTCTGCAAGATTATCTGTCTCAAAATTAAGATAAAGTTTATTTTCATATGCTTCATAATACAATACAGCAATATTTCTAATAAATGATTTCTCTCTATCTCTAAGTTGCTGTATTAATTTCTTGCCTATATCATTATCGGATAAATCAGAAGAAATAAACTCACTCTTATATGTATTCAAATATGTATTACAAAGCATTCTTATAGCACCAAAGATATTCTTCTCTGTTTTAAGACTATGCTTCTCTGTAAGCATATTATTGATTACATAATCCATAACTTCTCTATGTGTAGAAGGCGGTGCTGTAGGAAATCCAGCACTGAATATGGAAGCATAGAATTTACCAGTAAAGCAAAGATATATACAAGTAATCTCTGCTTCTTTATCCATCTTATTCTTTAAGAAATATCTAATAGCCATTATCAATACAGGTACATAAGGCTCTTTAATTGCTAAAGGTCTATATGCTACATTCCAGAAGAATGTCTGCTTTAATAATCTTAATACTTCACTTTCTGTAATACCAAGAGATGTAAATAAATTTATTACATCTTTCTGTGTAAAGTAAATATTGTCATATAATCCAACATCATATATTTTATCATGATTGGCTGACATAAATTGACCAATATGATTCATAAATTTATTCTTATTCTTTTCCAAGGCTTTAGAAACCAATGGATAAATCTCATCTAATATAATATTCGAATCAGAATATTGTGCCATGGGGTAATCCTCCATTATATAATTAATTATAGAAATGTTGACCCTAGTAAATATGAACAATTTAATAATAAATACCTGAAAAAGTTTTGAGATAGTTAAACGCGTATAGACTATTTCATATTGCTATGTGGAATCTCCTTTCAATAAATTATATTCACTGTTTTTTTTTAATTCAGGTATAAAAAAGAAAAGTCCACCTGGGTAAGACACCCAGGTGGCTTTTTTCTTATTTATGATTCGTCCACTATAGCAGGACCTCTCTTATTACTAATAATGTCATTAAAATTAATTCCCGTTGAACTGGAAATGCTTTTTATATAATTATCAATACTTTCTTGTTCTTCTTTTGTTGCTTCACGCATAAATTCTTTTCCAGTAGATGTAGTGTATACATAATTTGGTTTTTGCTTAGATAGATTAAGAACAAATAATAATAGATAACTTAATTCTGCTCTTCTACCTAATTCATAATCTTCACTTCCGCCAAAATTAGTATCTAATCTTTTCTGGATTTCATCTATTACTGCTTGTAAATTATCCATTTGTTAATTCAACCTCTAGTGTGTGCTTAATACCATCCATAGCAATTCTTATATCATCAAATGATATTCTATTTTCTTTAATGTAAACATTAAAGAGCCAATTCTCTTCTTTATCAATCCTGTCTTTAATGATTTGTACTTCAGCTTCTGTCATTGTTATTCTCCCTTTAATTCTGATATACTATGACTTTCAGGAGTTTGAGAATACCACCTAACTTGATGAACAGGAATGTATCTGTTTTGTCCGTTTGTTAATCTCAACCATAAATAATAATTTCCTGTTCGTACTTCTGTACATTCAAATTCCTCATAGTAACTATCAAACCATCTTACACACACTTTAATCATTGTTATACTCCTTAATAAATGAACACCCAAAGATTTTTTCAAAAGTATCATAATCTTCACTATCGACTACTTCTATATCAATTCCGTTTTCTTTACAATACTTAATGAATTCTTCTAGCATAAATTACTCCTTATGGTATACTTATACCCTTTTCTGATAACTCATCAATTATATGATTAATTCTATCATAATCATCTGATAGAGAATGTAGACTAAATCTTACATCTGTTGTACCACCTAATTCAAGATAACTAGCATAATTATATAATACCTTATAAATATCATCAGATGTCATGCTGTTCAATATATCTATAATTGCCAATGATATCATATCATATATCTTCTTCTGTATTCTCTCTTCAAACTGGTCTTGTTTAGTAGTCATCAATACATTAAATAATACAGAGAATCTATCTGAGTAAAATGTACTAAAGATATAGATTATATCAGACTCAGAAAAATCCATACCAGATTTGCATATAACAGAGTTTAATCTCTCTACAGACGTTTTCTTATCAAATGATGAGAACTTTGCTAAAGCCATTAACCTAGCAGTCTCTAAAGGCATAATACTACATAATCTTAATATATAATTATAGTCTATTATTTTTGCTATATCAAACATAAGTAGTTTAGTTTCTTCATCAGCATTCTCAGATACCATATAATCATATACTGTGTGATTGATAGAAGTTATATTAGACGAAATTACCTTATCTCTGTATATTTTATTGGAATCTAATAAAATAAGCAGATTCTGTAAGAATGCTTTGTTAGTCCATATCTTTTGGAATACTACACGTAACTTAGCATCATTAAAGTAATCCATATTGAAATAATTACCATTCAATATTTCATCTTTAATTTTCATATCGCTCAATGAACCTTCTTCTAGTTTATTCAAAAAAGATTCAAATGAATATCCTATAGTAGAGAATCTAGGACTAGATAAGATTTCTGGTTGGTCTTTAAGATTATCAATACTATTAAAATAACCCATATAGAAAACACCTCTCTAATTAAAATTATTATAATGTATCTGTTATTGTTAAACCTTATTTCTTATGAATTCTCTTTTAAGTATTCTCTAAAATCTTGATAACAATTATCATCACTATTAATCAGACAGTAATTGATATAGAATAAAATCTTATCTTTTCCTATCTTGGCATCTTGTATTAAATCTATAACTTCTTCGCTTAAACGTTCAGAATTACTAGAACCACACTGATTCTCTATAAAATAACGTATCTCTGGAGACGATGCGGCTAAATCAAGTATTCTTTGCTCTAAAGTTACATCAAATGCACTGTCACTATCTTTTAAGAATTTGATAATTACAATTATAAACTTATCTAAATCATCTTTATAATAATCATATAAATCATGATTATGTTTTAATACCGCATGTATTGATATTAAAGGAAGAAGATATAATTTACGATGATTAGATTTATATGTCGTAATGAGATATTTAGCCACTTCAGGTTTAAGTAGATATATTCTATATAATATATCACATATACTATACTTCTGCTCCATTATAATATGCTTATCTAATTCATCTAATAAATCTACAAATTCTTTAATCTTTGTTAAATCATTATAGTCTTTTATATAATGATAGATTAATGCTCTTTTCGTATCTTTAAATTTTTTAATTTCGGCATAACTCATTTTTTCTTCTTCTATAACGATTTCTTCTTTTAATTCTTTATCCATAAAAAATATAACCTCCTAAAAATCTTTTCCCGAAGGATTGGGGGCCGAAGCCCCCAGCCGAAAGAAACAAATTATGTAAAATCCTCAAAGAAGCTATCCTTAGTCATGGTAACTTTCTTTGTGGCTTTCACCATATCAAATCTCTTATCAGAATCATTCTTATTTAAAGTCTTAATCTCAGTAAAGAATTCATCTTCACTTTTATTAACTTTCTCTGATTCTTCAAGATACTTCTGATGTATTGCCTTGATTTCATCTAACGGTAACTTCATGCCAGAACTAATGAATTCAATATACTGAACTCCTCCATCATACTGCTTATGAAGGAATTTCTCATAAGGAAATCCATATGCATCTTTAATTACTTTGAAATCATAGTCAATAGCATCTTCTGATTCGGGTCTAATATTTAATATTACACCTAATCTAAGTTGTGCAGGATTATTAGACTTAAGACTCTTAGAAGCATATATCATCTTCTTACATAACTGGTTGAATTGATTTACATCAACCAAGTCTTCTTTAAATTCGATATGCTCAATAGTCTTATAACCTGTAGTATTGATGCACTTTAACTGGTCTACAGCATCCATATTCTGAGAAGATGCCATAATATTCTTACCCATAAGAATATTAAGTCTCTTTGCTAATTCTTCATCAGCAAGTTCTTCTGCTCTAGAATGATTACCGCCTGCTTCTGATGTAAATGCCTTTAAATCGATACATTGTACATCACAGTCAAAGTCAAGCTCCTGGAAGAATTCTACTGAATTCTGAAGACCTCTTGCGTCATCATTGAAACCCGCAAATGCAATAACATGTACTGTCTTACCAAGTACTTCTGAACAATACTTAGCAAATATAGGTGTAGCACCTGAACCTGTACCACCTTCAAGAGATGTAATCATGATATATGAATCGTCATTGCTTTTGAATATCTCATCAAACTTACCAGACTTGATAGCATCAGCGATATACTGTTTAGCAATTCCTCTTTCTTTACCACAACCTCCTTCAGTGGTATTGAATATGGTGGTCTTTCCATCATAATCAGAAGGAATATCTCTTTTAGTACTATTTACTAATACCAACTGATCTTTTGTACAAACACCACATTCTAAAAGTTTGAGAGCAGCTTTATTACCACCTGCTCCAATTCCAAATATCTTAAATGATAAAGCCATATTAATTAACCTCCTTAAAATAATTTGTTTTTCGGCTCCTATACAATTATATAATATATAATTGTAATATATTTTAATTCTCTGTTTATACAAAAAATAAAAGCCTAGGAATTAACCCAGGCTTTTATTTTTATGATTCTCTAATCTTCTCTCTAATTATTGCTTCGATTCTTTCTTCAGTAATTTCTTCAGGTCTAATGTGACCTTTTATAGCTGCAGTAAATCCCCAAATAAATCCGATAATCCATCCAATAATTTTCATAATATTTTCCGCCTAATTAATAATCTAAATTATTACGATATTCATTATATGAATCATAAATATCTTTTGTAAATATCTCTGTGTTCTCATATGTCTTGTCATATGTACGAATGTTTCTATATTTGTATTCATTACTATATGTAGGCATAATATCAACAATCTGAGATAATTCAACGATATCAGATTTGGCTAACTTCTTAACTATTGTCATGAAGTTTCCATAAATCCATGTTTCACCATTAATCACTGAAATTTTAGATACTTTTGCTCTATCTGCATAACAGTTAATTTCTCTGATTATATTACTCACAGACTTAGATTTGATATCATCTGAAATATATCCGTTAAGGATAAAGTTTAAAGTATTTCTACCTTCTTTAGTATCTAATGATAAGATACCATAGATGATAGTATTGATAAAAGACTTTGGAAGATTATAGATATCGAAATCTTCCGTTGTGTAAGCATCAGAAGATTTACAAGTCACTATAAATCTTACATAATGCTGATCAACTATTGCTTCGATGCTTGATTTATGAGCATCTACAGGAGTATACTCCCAGAAATAATGTTTCTTACCATCCTGCATGGTTTTACCACGCATCTTAGAATAGATATTAAGGAATTCTCTTAAACGATCAAACCTCTTAATCTCTTCAACCTGTTCCATCATTTTATAAATATTAATGTTTCTTGTTTGCATATTGTTTTCCTCCTTATTTTATGGAATATTGTTTACTTTATTACCTATATTATATATAATTGAAATATCGAACTTTTACTATTTTACAATCCCTTTAACTTTTATTTAAATGAAGAAGCATAGCGATTCTATTATAAAGGTATAATAAATGTCCCAATTACTCATTATTCTATTGCGGTTAGAATAACAAGATTAATAAAAAGATTTATCTATCGATTTGTCGATAGCTTCGTTAATCTTTTCTTTAAGATATAACGACAAATAATATAAGATGATATAAATAATATAATATTTAATATCATGACATTTTCTATATCTGCTTAAATATATCATTGATATATTATTACATAAATAATATAGAGTGTCTCTCATATTAAATTTAACTCCTTTCATTAGATTTCTCTATGCTTCTTCATGTATATTATATATGATTGAAAAATCTAACTTTTAGTAAAAAAATAAAGTCTAGGGATATTAAATCCCTAGACTATTTTATTTTGGTAATTTTCCTTCAACCCATAGACAATGAACTTTATCCCGTGCAATAGCTTCTAATTCGTTTTTAGTAGTTCTAAATGGTACTGTAAAGTATATATGATGAACGCCATTTTCCCGTAGATTAAGTGTTTCATCTACTTCATAATCTAGTATCATAGTTTTCTCTATATTAGATACAGCATAAGGACAATCTAATCTAGTATAAGATACAATATTAAAATAAACTGTTATCAACCAATATAATTTCTTTCTTCTATGAAATTCTCCAACAGTATATTTATGAACGGAGTATTTTACTCTATGGATATTTTCTGATATACTTGGTTGAGCTTTTAAATATTTACTATTTAAATATGCTACCAATTGCTGTGCTTCTAATTCTGTTTTAAATATCCCTTGTATCTCGTCATAATTATTTTTAACACAAAATACTGTTGATAATTTATTATCTTCCATATAAACACCTCATAAAAATAAAATCTAGGGATAATTATATCCCTAGATTTAATGACTATTATTTTATAATCTTAATAGTTTCTAATGATAATCCATTCTTAGCTAGATATGAATCTATCTTAACCATATAAGGTTCATCGTAACATCCTCTATATGATATCATAGCTTTCTCCATAGAGTTATCATGATATCCATAAAGATATGCCATGTAATCACATATCATCTTTAATGACTTCTCACCATTTAATGAATCATCATGAGTATATGTTTCATGACCCTGTATCTTAGTATATACAAATTTAGCAGTACTATCTAAGAATTGTCCATATCCACTTGCGCCTGAATCGGGATTCATAGCTTTCTCATGACATGTAGATTCTTTCATTGCTATAGCTAATACTAAATCCACCATCTCATTTGTATATCCCTTGGTCTCACAATACTCTTGTAAGCTTTCTATCTGAGCATAAGTTAAATCTGTCTTTTTACCTGTAGGGTCTACTAATGCGAATTTATATTTATCATATAATTCTTCACGATTACGATATTCTTCCATATCTTTTTCTGCTTGTTCTAGCATACCTTTTAATTCTGCATTATTCTCATCCATCTTTACAGATACATCTGCAAAATGTAATGCAGTATCAAAAAATATATCTAATTCTGCAGATAATTCTATGTTCTCTTTAGTTAATTCTTTATTATGTCTTATAAGTGCTCTATTACTTACAGCGAGTATAAATATAATTACTGTCGAAGTAATAAATAAGCACAATAGGGAAAATGTCAATATAGTTTCTCTAGTATATCTTCCCTCAAGTTCTTGTAACTTCTTCTTGATTATTCGATATTTTCCTTCGAAGTTTTTATCGATATTTTCGTTATTCATTATATATTTGACCTCCTAGTAAAATAAAAGAGAGAGAAGGTTTATCTTCTCTCTCTTCTGTATACTACTCGTTCTCTTTTTTCATGCTATTATCAAAATTCTCTTCGATTTTCTTCTGATCCTCTTCAGAGATTTCATCTGCAAACAAACCCAGGCTCCCCTGCTCTTTTATAACGTAAATCTTATCGTCAGCCATTTAAAATCACCTCTTTCTGGTTAATTTATATAAGATGAGACATGAGTGGTAAAGAATGTTGTTAATTAATTTGTGCTTATTTGTGTAAAAATGTAGTTTCGTTAAATAGGAAGGGTTAACGAAATCGTTGTAAGGTATTATCTTTGTTATGATGAAGTTTATAAAACGCCAACTCATATCTCATCATTATATATAGTTTAATGTTACTTTATATAGAAGTTGTCTCATTAAACCACTATTATAATATATAATTATAATATATTTTATCTCTACAAATTTAGTATATTTGAATATATAGTGGTCTTCTTATTAATTTTACCTAATCCAACAGAATCAAATGGAAATCCTGTCATATTATCATTTACAATCTTCTTATAATCGATTATATCCAATAACCAATCAGGTGGCATTAAGTCATGAGGAATCGCTATAGCGTCAACTGAACCTTTGAAATATTGATTATCTAATAACTTTAATGCTTTCTCATATACTTCAGGATATCTCTCTTGTAATTCATCAACATTTTTACTATTGAGATATACCTTAGCGATATCTACAGCGTTACGTTCTTCTAGATTAATCAAAGGTAACCCACTGCCTTCATTCAAGATATTCCATGCATAAGATGCTTTAATACCCTGAATTCTCATAGGATCAGCATAACTATTCATAGCTTTAATAGTTACTGGTTTATAATACTCTTTACTACCAGACTGAATAGATTGAATCATTCTCTTTTCCATTATACATAACTTCTCTACTATCTTTGCTTGAGATATAGTAGGAGCTGTCATAATGTCTTCGAGTAATATCTTCTTAAATTCATCTCTAGTAGACTTTGCTGTAGAAGATTTCGCTATTGCTGCTATGCCTTTTACATCTAGCTGTTCAGATTTAGGAATCAGATTACCTTCCTGAACTTTCTGTATAGTTGCATAGTTCTTCTTTACATTAGTTATCAGCATTCTATTAAAGCTAAATTCATTCTTCATAATAATCTTACATGGTTTCTCAGGTGCCCACGAATGATTATTCTTAGTAAACTGTAACATGTATCTATTGATGAATTTATCAATTACAAATGCTAGAAGATTTACTATACTCCATCTAATATAGTCCTGAGGCAATATCTCAAATGGATTGATTATATGTTTCTGATATCTGATTTCATCATTATCAAAATCAAATCTCTCATCCATACCATACTCTTTAAATGGTTGTATGACTTCTTTATTTACAATATCACCAAATTCATCTTTTTCTATAAAATCAAATATACTGATAGGATCATATTTTCTAATCTTTATATCTTGTCCTTCTATCATTTGTAATACAAATCTATACCATGCATCAAGAGATACAATACAGCTATCTGTATCAGATATCATAATAATAGACTTCATCATATTGTCACATCTGTCTATTCTATCTATGATCATCTTATCATAAAATACATATTCACCTAATATCTTAGCAAACATCTCTAAATCATCTACTAGATTCTCAGGCACTTTCAATGGATTGAAGAATGGTTCATCCAATTTCTTCATCATATTAATAATCATCTTTTTCATAATACTATTAGAACAGAATTCATATAGATTATTCTTATAATAAATTCTATTTAAATCTCTCTGTCCAAGATTATTAATAGTCTTCCATATAATATCTAATTCATTATCATTAGGCATCCATAGATAACCACAACTATCTATTACTTTAGCAAAACAATCTACTACATCTATTGGATTATCTACATATACCTCGTCAGGAAATTCTCTCTTCTCTTTTCTCACATTGTTTATGAACACTAATACTTCATCCAATGAACCAAACTTGACACTATTAGACAAGAATGACTCAAACATCATACTAGCAGAAGATATTAATGCTCTACCTTGTGCTGTAATTGATGAAGATACATTTATATTGAAAAGAAGTGACGAGAATTGGCCTAGCACTCCGTAAATCTATGTTGTTACGATAAGTTCGCAAGACTTACCTTCTATATCTTTCGATATAGTACAGACTATATTTTCACCTGGTCTAGGTGCGTCATCTTTGGAGACTCATTAGCTTAGCCCCTACACCGCTACACTCATCACGGTTAGTCGTTGAACGTTCTCTATTTCTAGAGCTTCGCTGCTGATTGCCCATTATATAGATTTATATAACTAGGGTTTCCCAGCAATTAATGACGTGAAAGTATAATATTCCTATTATACCCGGCTATCTACGTTAACCATTAGCATCTATCTTCAAATCTTCACATAAGTTCGCTATTCTTATGCAGTTCTCTTATGAACTTCTCTAGGTGTTACCTAGACGCTGAGACTATATCACCATCTCTTATGAGATGCCTCCCATTTTGAACTCGCTTGAGCCCTCACTGCTACACTCATCACAGTTAGTCGTTGAACGTTCCTATTTCTAGGCTTCGCTGCTGATTGAATATTATACCGCTATATATAATACCCGTTCCAGCAATTAGAGAGGTTATTCAATATACATCGCTGTATAAGGGGACCAGAGTCAATCCAGTAATTGCATTAGATTATATTTTTCATAATCTTCGCTTCCTTTTGGGAAAGAAAACATCTTTTTCTTATCTATACCACGTTGATCAAGAAACTGCTGAATTACAATACCCATCGGATTTGGACAATCTGCATGTTTCTTGAACATCGTACCATGTGCAGTTACAATAGGTTCTCTATCCATAATGTAATCTGCAAGAGCTAATAATGACATCTGATTTACTTGATGCGTATATGAATTATTCACCTTACACATATTCTTCTGATATCTCTTGTTTACACTATAATCAATTGCTTGAGATATCAATCTCTCATCACAATCACAGAATAATTTCATTACTTCTAGCATATTTTTCTTATATTCTTGGACTGTAGATGATTTCGACATATCGTATGACATATTATTCTCCTCTCTATTTATTTAATATCTGTATATAGATGTAAAATTATCTATAGACTTTTAAAATTTGAACATAAAGATAAATATATGTATTTGAAGGAGATTCTCTTCTAATACAACACTATAATTTATAATTAAAAATAATATTAATCTTAGGAGGATATAAAAATGAGTTTATATGGCCATAAATTAATCCAGTCAGTTAATGAAGCTGATGATGAATTAAAGGGTCTTGATTTAACCCCTTACATTGAAATGCTTGCTTATGATGATATCTCTAGAGGTTCAGAAGAGCAGATTCATGAGTTCATGGAGTCTGAACTTGCTACAGTATTAACCGAGAAAAATGTGCTCAGTAAGAAAAGTGTCTACAAGCTTAATATGAGAGACATTGATAAGAAGCGTAGAATTAAGATGGTTGCTTACCAGATGGCTAAAGAGAATAATGATCCTGCTTTCAAGAAGATGACTCTTTACAGAGATAAGTGGAAAGAGCAGAGAGCTATTATCATGAAGAAGTATGGTAAGAGAGCTATCAAGGTTGCTACAGTTGCTCAGAAAGAGTACATTAAGGCAGCTAAGAAGGAAGAAGACAAGCCTGCTGAAAAGTAAGCTTTTTAGTTTTCTAATAATATTCATTTTTGTAGGAGAAAATAATATTATCATGAAAAAGGCCCAGTGGATTTAATCCACTGGGCTATTTATTTTTGTTTTTATACTAATACCGAATAATCATAGTTTATTCCATTTGGATAATAGAACGGTTGTTTAGGCAGATTAGATTTAACTATCAAATTATTATGATGAATGTACATATGTTCTGATCTATCTTTACATATATACAAATTTTCTTTCCTATTATCAAAAGGATTACCATTTATATGATGAACTATATTTTCAGAAGTCAATAATACATATCTAGATGCTATCATTCTATGTAATTTTAATGGTAATTGAACTCCTTCAGTTTCACTAATGTATCCTCTCACAGTTGATCTAACATGACCAGTGTTCTCAGCCCAGAAATTATTTTTTACTAATTCATAATCTTCCTGATCAATCCATGTTATTTTATTATTTGGTAATACAATACCGATATAAATATCAACATGGACAATCTCATTATACTTATGATTTTTAAAACCCGTTTCTGCTATAGTTTTCTTATGATAACAACCACAGGATTTTGTATGACCTGTTATTATATGATTTCTTTCAACAATAGTTTCATTACCACATAATAAACATTTACATTTATAATATGAACGATAAGTTCTACCTCTACCTCTACCAGTTTTAACGATATGAGATTTCTCTATAATCTCTAAATAATTATAAATTTCTCCAGGTATTAAGTCCATTTAAAAATAGCCTCCTTAAAAATAAATTATTTACATGGCATGTTGTATGCCATGTAAATAACTAATATTAATTAGGGAGATTTTATTTATTATTTAACCACTTACACTAAGAATGTACGGAATATTGTCATTTGAAGGTGAAACATATGCATTCTTGATTTCTTCAATTATGCTTTCTCTCTTACTAGCTTCTTGTTCCAATTCATTAAGTTTAAGGTCGATATTCACATAGATAGTCTCTAAACCATCGAAGTATCTCAAGTTCATATAGAGATATCTAGCAACATCAGCTTGAGCTAATGCTTCAAATGTCTCCATTTTTGTAGGAGATATAGTTTGAAGGTTAGAATGTTCAACTAGTAAATTTACTACAAATGAATCTAATTTAATATCCAGATTTCCTGCACGAGATATAATTATCTTATTAGGATATTCAAAATCCACGAAGATATTATTATTGTATAAACTAGCTAAATCAGCAGCCATCTGTAGACCTGTAAATGCATTGAATGTATCTTCCATACCGCCATAGTTAGGTACATAATATCCCATACCACCAATATTGTTGATAGAGATATTATCAGCTGATGTATCTTGCCAGTCAATGTCTATTACTCCTAAAAGTTTTGCATCACCAAGAAGTTCATCTTTGATGTAATAAACTCTCTTTTTATCTTCCATGCGAATATTACAAGTTTGATTATTTACAACAAATCTGAGCTTTCTTGGGAAGTATCTAGAGAAAGTTGGCATAGTATCAGTTTTAATAACCTCTACCCAACTATCTTTATTAAAATCAGGAGGAAGTACAGAGCTTAATACTTTTAAACCTAATCTATTCTCAATCTTATTTACTAAGCTTGAGTAATCATTTGCTAATGCCATATAAATCAGTCCTTCCTATTAATCTATAAGATTCTTTATCTCAGATGCATAGTTTCTAATCTCATCATTAATATAAGTCTCAAGGTTAACTATTAAAATATCTCCTGATTCAGCCGTAAGAGTTACTACAGAACGATCAGAATCAATCTTTACGTTCTTATATAATCCACCAAACTGATCACTAAGGAATTTCAAATTAGCAGATTCAGACTTGATATAGTCGATTACTGACTGATTTGTTATAGGAATAATTCTACCATTCTCACAATAGACATCATTGGATTTAGATACAGCAGATTCTGTAACTAATCTCTGCGTGTATGCATGAGGATGTGAAGGATAAATAACCTGATCCCATGTAATAATACGAAGCTTCTTTACTTCTGCACCTCTAGGAGTCTGCTGAATTGTTCCTAATGCTCTCAATGACCATGCAGGTTTACATCCATCTCTAAGGTCTTTATCAAATGAATCACCAAAAGCATTATTAGTACCTCTGAATCTAGCCCATACATTATCGCCTTCAGTCCATAATTTTAAGAACTGAGCACATGTTCTGGTATCATCTATAGTCTGCTGTCTTACAAGTTCATCACTAAGAGGATGACCTAATTCAGCTCTAAGATATCCTGCTTCAAGAAGCTCTAATGTACGAGGAGCAACTAACTGAGGGAATAATTCTTCAGAAGAATAAAATCTTCCGTTTCTATTCTTTTCATTTGCTGTCTGAATTATACCTTCACCTATAACTTTACCATTTTCTTCTTTAACAATATTTGTTTCTGTAAATCCAGGTATAGCAGATTCACAAATAATGTAGCCTATATTTTTATTATTCATAAAAGGTTTCTCCCTTCATAGTATTCATTAAAATATTTAAGAAATATCCTAAATTATAATGATGTTAACCTTTATCTCAAGTACCGTATTCTTGAACATTTTAGTAAATTACTATTATTAATATAGGAGGATAAGAGATGAATGTTTCGTATGATATGATACATAAACGAAGAATGGCTCTAAGTGAATCATCTGATGATTATGTATTAGAAAACTGTCGTTTATATCTTGATAGATATAAATCAACCGCGGATGAATCATCTTTAATTAAATTTGCCGAAGAATGCTCTAAGACAACAGAATCGTCTAATAAGTATTCATCTATTCTTTTTGAATATGCTGATAAACTTGTTGACAATAAAGAGTTGAAGCAAATTATCATAGATAAGATTGCACCTAGATTAACAAATTATGTCAATATTCCATACTATGTAAATGAACAGGTGCAATTAAATAAAATATGTGACAGAATATGGAATAATCATCTCAAAATTACAAAAGATAATAATCTTATAGAATCATTCAATACTCTGTCTACCAATGATATAGCATTGGTAGAAAAACTTTGTTCTACCGTAGATAAGTTTAAATTAAATTCAGTAGGTAAAATTGCAGTATCATTAGAAGAAGCAAATCTTCTCTACGAAATGAATGGTATTGAATACGATAAGAAGAAACTTACCAGAGATATTACTTCTTTCTTTATGATTCGTCGTAATGTAAATATTGAGAAGATTAATGAAGCGGCTGATAATTATAATGCTACATTAAGTGATTATATACCTTATCTACAGAAAGAATTAGATAGTGTAGAAGTATTTAAAGCTGGTAAGATTAAAGATATCAATACACTTAATCTCTGTATAGAAGATATGCTCAGTGGTTCTGTTAATACTGGTAGATTTGTATTGGGATTACAGAAAGTTCTTAAATTATTCGAAGATATTATCATTGCTTCAGAAGATGAAGACTTTGTAAATAATATGATCAATTATTCTGCACAGAATATCTATGATATATTCTACAAAGAGTATAAAGATGCCAATGATATCAAAACAGGTATTGGATTTGTTTTAAGTATTCTTGATTCTTATCTTGATAAGTATAATTATATGTATCAGGATATTGATGATAATATTAAGAATAGATTCTATGCTTTAAGAGAAAAGTTATCAGATATTAAAGGACAGTTTAAAGAACTCAATGACATTATATATCCAGAATATAATGCTTCTGTATTAGCTAAGGTTAGTGAAGGTGTTACTGTTAATACTATTTATGCTGATCCTAATAAGAATCCTGGATATTGGTTAATGCCTTTAACAGCTAAAGCTATGGGTATCTTAGATACTAATAAAGATGGTGAAGTAGATTCTAAAGAAATTCAAAAAGCTAAAGATGTTCTTAAAGATAAAGCTGATAAGATAGAGAAATCTATTGATAAGAAAATGGCTAATAAATCTAATGGTAAAGGAAATATCATTAGTAGAATAGCTAAGATTAAGAATAAACTCTTTAAAGAAGAATCTGTATTTGAATTCGTTAATATTAATACTCATCGAATGGATACTTTAGTAACTGTATATGAAGTAGAAGGTGGAGTAGATGCAGAAATAATGAATGAATTTGATTCTGTATTAAAAGAAATAAATACATACGAATTAAATGAATCAGGATTACAGACATACTTCATTAACAGAGGTTCTATACTAGAAGTTAGAGTTGCTACAGATTTAAAGGTTAAACTTTCTGAGAGCGAATTAAATGAATCTGCTAAATATATATCTCCACTTGATATGTATCTCATGAATGAACTTATGAACTATACTGAATCAGATTTATCTCCTATTAGTAATGATGATTTATCGGATTTATTGGTAGAGAATTTCGATCATGAGGAAGAGATATTAGAGTTAGCTAAATACTGTGGTATAGATGGTTCATTTATCTATGATATAGATACAGAAGGATTAACTCTTAAAGAACAGACTCTTTTAAAAGAGTATAAGAATATTGATATATCTGATGAGACTATATTAGAGTCTTGGGCTATAATGAACGAATTAATTCATGAAGCAAAAGATGATAAGAATAGTAAAGATACTAAAGAGAAGAAACCTATAAAGATTGATTTTGATAAGGTTAAACTCTATCTCCAAGGATTAAAGAGTAAAGCTAAAGAACTCGGTACCAAAGAGAGAGAAGTTATGAAACAAATTGATAGCGCTGCTAATCATTTCTGTGATGCTGTAAAGAGAGCGTTAAGTGCTGATAACAGAGAACAAGTTATCAAAGGCTCAGTAATTCCTTCATTCTCTAAATGTATCAAGATAGCAATAGTTGCTGCTGGAGTATTTGGTGTATCTTACGCTGCTGGATTAACTATTGCTCCTTTTACTCCTATAATTGTTATATTTGGAGCATTAGCTGGTTCTAAAATGCTTATGGCAGAAGAACAGCGAGCTTTAGTAGATGAACTCGAAGTAGAACTAGAAGTTCTTGATAAAGAAATTGCTAATTGTGAGAGTGAAAATAAACCTAAGAAACTTAGAGCATTATTAACTACTAAGAAGCAACTTCAGAGACAGTATCAGAGACTTAAATTTGGTGCTAAATTATCTAAGAACTTTAAGACAAGTTCTGTTGGAGTTCCTAAAAGAGATTAAATTAGAAAGGGATGATTATAATGGCTAGAATAATAATGACTAGTGGACAATTAGTAGAACGTTTACATGTTCTTGCTAATCGTAGAACCTTCTATAAGAATAAATATCCATATAATCTTTGTAGAATTAATGAAGATGGTAGAACTTCTGCCGACTGTGTTAATCTCTATAAAGCATTATTAAATGGATATGATGTAACAAGAACAACTGTTGGTTACTATCAGAGTGATTTAAGCAATACTGGAGATTGTACTGAATCTGGATTACTTAATCAGTGTAGTAATATAACTACAGATTTTACTAATATCAATGACGGTGTTGTACGAGCTCTTTGGATGAATGGACATTTCGGTGGTTCAATTCCTATGATTACCAGAAATGGTAAGAATTATAATGTAGTAGAATGTACACCTTCATTTGGTGGTGGTATTGTTTATTCATGGTGTGATACTAATGGTACCAGAAGAGCATATCAAGGTGGTCCTACTAATGGTAGATGGTTAAAGAATGGTTTATTTACTCCTTGGGTAGACTACAATGGAGTAACTCCTGTTCCTCCTAAGCCTAATCCTGCTAAATTACCTGTATTAAAACAAGGTGACCAGGGAATGTATGTTAAATATCTTCAGGAGTTATTAATTGCTAATGGCTATAATCCTAATGGTGTTGATGGATACTTTGGACCTGGTTGTGATAAAGCAGTTAGGCAATTCCAGAAGGATCATAATTTAGCTGTTGACGGTTGTGTTGGTCCTGCTACTTGGACTGCTCTTATTAATGGAGCTAATAATAAACAGCAGGCTAAACCTGCTACAAGTACACAGCAGTCTACAACTACTAAACCTGCTACTACAACTCAGACTACAACAGTTAATAAGCCTACCATTAAGAAAGGTTCTAGTGGCGCTGCAGTTAAAGAGTTACAGCAGTTACTTGTACAGAAAGGATATGATCCTAAGGGTGTTGATGGATACTTTGGTCCTGGTTGTGAACAAGCAGTAAAGAAATTCCAGAAAGACAATGGATTATCAGCTGATGGTATAGTTGGTCCTGCTACTTGGAATGCTTTATTGAAAACTAATACTGCAACTGCTACTGCTAAACCTGCAACTACAACGCAGACAACTACATCTACAAAGAAAGATGTAAGTAAATATCCTACACTTAAGAAAGGTTCTACTGGTTCTTATGTAAAAGAATTACAGAATCTATTACTCAAGAAGGGATATAATCCCAATGGAATTGATGGAAACTTTGGTCCTGGTACAGAATCAGCAGTAAAGAAATTCCAGAAAGACCGTAAGTTGACTGTCGATGGTATAGTTGGACAGAAGACTTGGAATGCTTTAATAAATGGATAATTGAAATAAAATACCCTCTCTAATTATAGAGAGGGTATAAATAATTAATGATAAGGAGATTAGAATTATGTCCAGAGGAATAAAATTAGGCGCCTCCGCTATAACTGGGGGGGGGGGCAGTACTACAGGTAAGATAGTCGTTGATACAACTAATCTTGTTGCTACTGATATAGTAAGAGTGCAATCTCTTGTAAACCCTAGTGTTATATATAATGAAACTGTTGGAACTCCTGGAGATTATATAGTATTTACAGTAGATAGTGATTTATATAAGATATGCTTGGTACAAGAAATAGAAGAAACCCCTACAGAAGTGGTTACTATAAAGAGAACTGTTGACGTTGGTCAGTGTTTGGAAGTTAATGCATTAAACAAGACTACTCTAGGCGGAATCCAGGCTATATTGAACAGTCATACTGAATCCGAGTTATTATCCATTGGTGACGAAGTAACAATAACAGTCAATAATGAACCTTGGGTTATGCAAATTGCTGGTATTAACTTATATGATACACACGAAGTAACTCTAGTATCCAAAGATATTTATGCAATGTCTATAGTTAGTAATCATTATACTAATAGTGCTTTTTGGAACGATACTACGTCGTATCTATTAGCAAGCCTTACCGCCTTTTATAATGCTATGCTGCCAACAGAAGCAGCTTTACTAAAGCAAATTGAAAAGAACATGAGAGGATCATATAACAGTAATGTATGGTCAACATATACAGCAAAGGTATTTGTACCTAATTCTGTTGAGATTTTTGGTACGACTGATGCAGGAACCCCATCATTACCTACATACCAATATCCTCTTTTCTTAAATCAAGCAGATAGGATAAAATATTATCAAAATACTGTTACAAATTATTGGACTTGTGATGGTGCAACTAATAGAAGTGCTGATGTAATTATGTGTACTAAAACAGGTACAAAAGGTCGCGATGGAGGTATAAATGCTGATCCGTCATCAGGAGTACAAGCTGGTGTTGTTCCTTGTTTTAGACTTACTGCAGATTCATAAATCTAATTTATAAATGATAAATAAACAAAAAATATTTTTATAAGGAGAAATAAAATTATGGCTATTGGAATTATTCGTAACATCGGGGGGGGGGGGAATATTCCTTCTAACCCGGTTTTTTTCGAAAATGATACATGTTAGGATGG
>Ga0247608_10001664_pt1 | contig 30073 bp, 33 predicted proteins | sample 176DNAGHGlowgp2_FD_193490 | JGI IMG/M metagenome (GOLD analysis project Ga0247608, IMG submission 193490) | Sheep rumen microbial communities from Palmerston North, Manawatu-Wanganui, New Zealand - 1766 DNA GHGlow gp2 | ecosystem: Host-associated > Mammals > Digestive system > Stomach > Rumen ...
TGTCCTAGACTGAGCTGTCTCACTGGAGTTTTAAGCAAATCACCAATATTTAGTAATTTAGATAACTCCCCTAATCTCATGTTATATTCTTCATTTGAGATTTTATATATATTTTTTAATAAATCAAACGAATCACCAACTGGAATATCCCACCACAATTGCGATTTTTGTCCAAATACAACCCCAATATTAGATACAAATTTTTTTCTGTTTGAAAAAGGATTTAAACCTGCAATTGATATTTCTCCATCATCTGGATTTAATATTCCACATAGCATTTTAATTGTTGTACTTTTACCTGCTCCATTAGGTCCAATATAAGCAACAATTTCACCTTCATTAATATCAAACGAGATATCATCAACTGCTTTTATAAACTTATAATTTTTTTTAAATAAAGCTTTAAAAGCATTAATTAAACCAGCATCTCTTTCGTAAACTTTGAAGGTTTTATTTAAATTTTTAACTGTGATAAAACTCATATACTTCCTCCTTTTACGTATGCAAATAATATTTATTATATTTGACTACATTTAAAAGAGTTTTTTGAATTTTATTTAACCATTTTTTTGCTTTTTATAATTGAATTATATAAAAAAGGAGTTTGTTCAATCATAAATTGTTCATTCTTAAGTAACATTTTTATATAATCTATTCCATATTTTTCATAGGTATATTTAAACATAAAATAATAATTGTTGTAGCTTACACCACCATTTATCAAGTTATCTAATTGACAATTCAATTCATTAACATGATATTTATCATATTGATGTGATAAATATGTGGCAAGCCCTTCTGATAACCATACATATAAATGATTTTTAGTATATTGATTATGACATGAATGTACAAACTCATGTAATATCAAAAATATAAGATCATCTAAATTGTGCAACTCATGGTATTTTGTCTTTCTATACTCATCTAAAGATAATGTATAAATAGTATTTTCTTTTTTTCTTGAAACAAATCCACATGTCCATTCTTTACACTGGTAGCAAAATATTTCCCAAAATTTTTTTCTAAATTTTTCTATGGAATTATATAAAATTACATTCACATTTATTTCCCGAATATCAAAAAAATCAACTATTTCTTGGGAAATATTTCCCAAGCCATTTATAAGTTCGTCAATGTACCATATATCTTTATCTGAATACTCAATATTCATATATTTTGTTTTTTTGTGCATATCATTTCCTTTCAACAATACAACGCAAAAAACCACATTTACATGTAGTTACAAATATAAAAAAATATACAAATTGTGCAAAACGTCAATAATTTTATATCATACATTAAATTATCTGTCAATAATATATAAAAAAATAATTGCAATTTTTTTACAATTATTTTTTTTATTTCACTAAAATATTACTTTTAATTATTTAACCATAGAAAGAATTTCATCTTTTGTTTTCAAACCAACAGTTCGATTAACTTCTTTACCATCTTTATACAAAATAACACATGGAATGCTCATTACACCATATTCACGAGCAATATCTTGGTCATTGTCAACATTTATCTTATATACACTATTTGAATTTGATATATCATCCATAATTGGTCCAAGCATTCTACAAGGCCCGCACCAGTCAGCATAAAAATCAACAAAAACATAATCATTAGAATTTAAAACTAACTCATTAAATTCTTCTCCTGAAATAATTTTACTCATTTAAACCTCCTATTTTTTAATCTCTAACAATAATATCCTCTCTACCAGCACCCGTACCAATAAATTTAACTTTTGTATTTGTAAGTTCTTCAATCCTATTTAAATATTTCTTAGCATTTTCTGGCAATTCATCAAAAGTTTTACATTTAGATATATCACCAAAATTTCCTTCGAACTCCTCATATATTGGCTTTGATTCTTTTAGAAATTCCATATTAGTACTAAAATAATCATATTTTTTTCCTTTATATTCATATGCTACACATAGTTTAATTTTATCTAATTTACCAATAGTGTCAACATGATTTATAGCAATACCAGTAATTCCATTTAACATTATAGCATAATTTAGAGCTACTAAGTCAAGCCAACCACATCTTCTTGGTCTCTTTGTTGTTGTACCATACTCATGCCCAAGTTCTCTTATTTTATCGCCTATCTCATCGTTTAATTCTGTAACATAAGGACCCTCACCTACTCGAGATGAATAAGCTTTTATAACACCATATACTTCATTTATATACCTTGAACCAATTCCTGAACCAGTAGAAACACCTCCAATTGTAGGATTACTTGAAGTAACAAATGGATAGCTTCCAAAATCAATGTCCAATAATGTTGCTTGTGCACCTTCACAAAGAATATTTTCATCACTTCTTAATGCTTTATGAAGCATTGTAACTGTATCACAAACATAAGGTTTTAATATTTTTGCATATTCTTTATATTCCTTATAAATCTTATTAAAATCTAAAGCATCATAACCATAGGCCTTTAATATAACATTTTTATTATTAACATTAATTTTTAATAATTCCTTAAATCTTTTTGAAATAAAATCTTCCATTCTTATTCCACAACGTTCAAATTTGTCACAATAAGCAGGTCCTATTCCTCTTTTTGTTGTACCAATTTTATTATTACCACGAATTTCTTCTAATAGACCATCTAGCTCTATATGATATGGAAAAATAACATGTGCCTTATCACTTATATAAAGATTATCAACCTTAAAACCATTTGTTTTTAAATTATTAATTTCTTCTATAAGAACTTTAGGATCAATAACAACACCATTACCTAAAATTGCTTTTACATTTTTATTTAATATACCCGATGGAATTAAATGAAAAGCAAATTTTTTTCCATCAACTTCTATTGTATGTCCAGCATTATTTCCACCTGAAAATCTAACTGCATACTTTGCATCTTTTGATAAATAATCAATTATTTTACCCTTACCTTCATCACCATAAAATGCACCTAAAACTACATTAACACTACTCATATCATCACCCTCCATTAATTATTATATCATATCACAATAAACAAAAAAAAGAGCATAACCTCTTTTTAATCAGATGCATCTATATCAAGCGTAATATTTAATTTATATTCTGGATATTTCACTCTAATCTCATTATATATATCATTATATATTTCATCCCTATTAATTTTATCAAAATCAATTACTACATCAAAATATATAATTTTATCATATTTGTTTACATAAAAGCCATGCATTTGTAAAAAACCTTCATGATTTTTTAATATATTTTTAATTTCTTTTCTCATTTGTTTTGTTTCTACATCTTTACTATTTAATGCATATATACCAATTGAAACAAGTAAAACACCCGTTTCTTTTAATACTTTATCAGTTATTTTTCTTGACAATGCATCAATTTCTAAAGCAGACATTTTTTCATCTATTTCAACATGAAGGGACCCATAATATATATCAGGGCCATAATTATTAAAAAATAAATCATATGTTCCCAAAACTTCTTCAAAAGAATTTACTGTCTTTTTAACTGACATAGATAAATCTCTATCAACTCTTTCTCCTAGAATACAACTTATTGTTGTTTTAATCATAACAAAACCTGTTCTAATTATAAAAAAGGAGATAAAAATACCAAGCCATGCCTCTAAACTGATGTGAAATAATAAATATATAATGGCAGCTACAAGAGTTGTTACTGAAATAAATACATCCATTAAAGCATCCTGTCCAGATCCTATTAAAGATTCAGAATTAACTTTATATCCAACTTTCTTAACATATATTCCCAAAAATATTTTAACAATTATAGCTACACAAACTACTAAAATTGTTAAAAAAGAATAGTCCAAGACCGGAGGATAAATTATCTTTTTTACCGACTCAATAAGGGACATAATACCGGCATATATTATAATAACTGATATCACTGTAGCACTTAAATATTCAATTCTTCCGTGTCCAAATGGATGCTTTTTATCTGGCTTTTTTAAAGCTAACTTGGTACCAACTATTGTTATTAAAGACGATAATGCATCACTTAAGTTATTTACCGCATCCAAAGTGATTGCAATAGAATTTGATATTATACCAACAGTAAATTTAAAAATCGTTAAAAATATATTCGAAACTATACCAATTAAGCTAGTTCTAATAATAACCTTACTTCTATCCATAACACACCTCTATATTTTTATTAAAGAAAAAATATTATAAAAAATTATAATATTTATTTTTTTCTTTTTTCCCATATTTTTCTAATATATTTTAATGATAATGTTGATAAAGTAAAACCAATAACAGGAACTAGTGAACTTAAAAATATATTATTATAATTTCTTACTAAATATGAATAAATTATAACTATTATATATGTAAGAACACAAATACATAACTTTCTTGTTAAAGAGGTTTCCCAGGCTTTATCAAGTTCTACCCTTGCATTTCTCTTTTTTATTTCTTCAATCTCATATTTATAATCCATACTTTACTCCTTTATCTTTAAATTTTTATTAACAAATTTTATTATTTTTTTGCTTTCAGCGCTTTCATTATATGTTTCATAATCACCAGTTTCTTTTAAAATATAATACTTATTGTCCTTATAATCCCATATTTTTATCGTTGTAATCCCCTCATTTGTTCCATTAAATTTAGAACTAGTAGTTTCATCATTTAAATCATTAATATATTTTTTTATTTTATTTAAAGTATTTTTTCCAACTCTTTTTTTTGATTTAGTGCCATTTTTTATTATCCATAAGCTTTTATCATACATATTTGTTAGTTTAGAATATTCTACTTCATCAAAAGAGTTCCAAGAATATATTGTACCATCATCATATATTAAAGTGCCTTTATAATTAAATTTCCCACCTGATGATAAATAAGAATGTTCAATTAAAACTTTTTTATCTGATTCATTTGCTTCTTTTACATATTTATTTGAGAATAAATATGTAAACAAAACAATCAATAAAAAAAATAAAACTATAACTAATTTTTTATATTTCATAAATTCACCACTTACGTTTATATTTTAATTATAACACAAATGATAGTTAAAAAATATAAAATATGATTAATTGCAAAAATTAAATTTTTACAATAAGAAAAATAAAAAAAGGATTTTGAATAGTTTTAACTAATAATATTATAGGAGGTGAAAAAAATGGAAGAGAATATAAACAATTTAATAAAAAAATTTAATGCATTAAAATGCAAAGGTTTTATTGAAGGAATTAATAAAAACAAAAATTCTGGTGGTATTATATTAGAAAAATTATTTAATTGTGGTGCTGATGATTTATGTTTTCCAGATTTTGAAGGAATTGAATTAAAAGCAATTAGAGATTATGACGATGCTCAAATCGAATTACTTAATGATACCCCTTCTGGACCATATATAAATACAACACAATGGTTAACAAATAAATATGGTTATCCAGATAAAACATGGCGTGAAAAAAAAGCCTTCAAAGGTGACGTAAATTGTATATCCTTAAAAAAAATAGGCTTATTTTATAGTTATAAATTAAGAGTAGATAAAAGAAAACTTATTTTAGAAATATATAATTTTAATGGAAAAAAGATAAATGAAGATTTGTATTGGGATTTTGAATGGCTTAAAAAGAAATTAGAAACAAAATTAAAGTACTTTGCACTAATAAATACAACGAGAATTTATTCTAAAGGAAAGTACTATTATAATTATAATAATATTAAAATATATAAATTAAAAGATTTTAATATTTTTATAGAATTATTAAAAAAAGGAATAATAACCATAACCTTTAAAAACGGTTATTATAAAAGCGGTAAATATAAAGGTAAGTTTCATGATCATGGTACATCATTTAGAATACACAAAAATGATCTAAATAAATTATTTGATTTAATTACTAGTGCATAAGTAGTAAAAAATATTTATTGGTTTGAGCCAAGGGGGAAAAAAAACTAGTACTGAGTACTAGTTTTAAAATTCAAAATGGTCGGGAAAACAGGATTTGAACCTGCAACCCCTTGGTCCCAAACCAAGTGCTCTACCAAGTTGAGCCATTTCCCGATAAAAAAGTGGTGCGCCCAAGAGGAGTTGAACCCCTAACCTTTTGATCCGTAGTCAAACACTCTATCCAATTGAGCTATGAGCGCATTGCTTTAATCAATACATGAATGATTATAGCATAAACTTTTTTAATTTGCAACACTTTATTCTACTTTTTTATGAAATAGTCACTAGATAATAGTTTATTAGAATTTTCACATTTCAATGAATTTATATATTTACCTATTATTTTAAGATTTTCAAAATTAATATTTTGTTCATTATTTTTAATTTTAAACATTAAAGAATCATTTTTTAATCCAGAAGTATAAACAATTAAATTTCTTACATTATTTTCTAATGTATCAAAAAATACATATTCTCTTTCTTCAATAACTTTTGTTCCATAACTAGATATAATATATCCCTTTTGTTCTAATAACTTTTTATAATCATCTTTCATCAATTTAATATTATTTAATGAAATGTCACTTCCAATAGATAATTCAATATTCAAATTACTATACGAAAAACTAATTGCTGAATCCAATATGTTAATATTTTCACTACTACTAATTAAATAGCATCCATATAAAATTTTTGATTTAGAAGCAGAATTTGAATTACTAACATTATTGTTGCTTTTAGTTATATTTTCAGATAATTTATTATAATCATCATCAGATTTTTTTAATTTTTCACTTAATGAGATATTATTAATTAATAGATATATGGAAAAACATAATGTTAAAATAAATAACAATAAAACAAAAACAAATTTTCCAGTTCCACTTTGTGTCGATGTTTCATCTAAAACAATTTCATCATCTTCATCTGAATTATTAACTTTTTCATTTTCCACTTGTTCAATTGAGTCATCAATCAATTTAGACTTATTATCGTTTTTTTCAATTTGAATCAAAGAAGTTTCAGTATTTTTGCTTTTTTCAGTATTTTCATTGATAACATCCTTTTCTTCTTTTGATTTATTACTTAAATCAGCATCAGTTATTGGATCAACAAGAATAGTTTTATCTATATTAGCATCAGAGTTTTTTATTTTAGTATTATTTTGTTCTTCTAAATCAGCAATTTTTTTCTTGCTTTCTTCAAACTGTTTTTTAACAGAATCATTAGCATTTTTGCTTTTATCATTAAAAGAAATATCAGTATCTTCTTTTTTAGAATTTTTTAATTCATCTAAAATTGATTTTATTTTTTTTGAACTATCTGTATTAGAAACCAGTAATTCTTGTGTATTTTCAATTTTATATTTTTCATCTTTTTTTATTAAATTAGAAGAAATAACTTCATTTAAATCAATAGAAGTATCACCTAAATTATCACTTGCTTCAGGATTATTCTCAATTTTATTATCAATTGACTCATCCGTTTTTTCAATATCTTTTTTTACAGGAAAGCCACATTTTCTGCAAAAATTTTCAGTACCATTTAATTCATTATTACAATTTGTACATTTCAAAAAGCAACACCTCAATCCTATTCTTCTACTCATATATAATATATCATTTTAAAGCAAATAATACAAGTATAAGGAAATAAAAGAAAAAGGAGCAAAGTAAAGTGATAGTAAATAATAAAAAAAACGAACATAATTGTTCGTTGCATTTGTCTCATGGTGGCTTTGGGCGGAATCGAACCACCGACACGAGGATTTTCAGTCCTCTGCTCTACCGACTGAGCTACAAAGCCAAATAAATGGCGGTTCCGACGAGAATCGAACTCGCGATCTTCTGCGTGACAGGCAGACGTGATAACCGCTACACCACGGAACCATATGGTTGCGGGGACAGGATTTGAACCTATGACCTTTGGGTTATGAGCCCAACGAGCTACCAAGCTGCTCCACCCCGCGATATTAATGGCGGAGAAAGAGGGATTCGAACCCCCGCGCCGTCGCCGACCTCCCGGTTTTCAAGACCGGTCCCTTCAACCAGACTTGGGTATTTCTCCACGTTTTTTCAAATACGTATTGATTATACCACATAAAATTAATATAAGTCAACTAAAAAACAAATATTTTTTAGTTTTTTTTAACAAAAAACGTACTAAAGTACGTCATAAACAAATGGTGCCTAAGGCCGGACTTGAACCGGCACGGGATTTGACTCCCGCAGGATTTTAAGTCCTGTGCGTCTACCAATTTCGCCACTCAGGCATATGCAAATTTAATAACCACTTGCAAGTAATATATTACCACAACTAATATTAATTGTAAATACTTTTTTGTAATTTTTTTCAAAAAAAACTTCTCTTTTAATTTAAGAGAAGTAATTTACTAAATGGTGTCCCGTTGGAGATTCGAACTCCAGACCCTTTGATTAAAAGTCAAATGCTCTACCGGCTGAGCTAACGGAACATATCAAACATAAGTGGCTGCCTCGGCTAGATTCGAACTAGCGCATGCCACAGTCAAAGTGTGGTGCCTTACCGCTTGGCTACGAGGCAACAAAAAGTGGTGGAGGGAGGTGGATTTGAACCATCGAACCCGAAGGAACAGATTTACAGTCTGCCGCGTTTGACCACTTCGCTATCCCTCCAAATAAAAGTGGTGCCGGAAATAGGACTTGAACCCACAACCTACTGATTACAAGTCAGTTGCTCTACCAATTGAGCTATTCCGGCACATGGTGGGCGATATAGGACTCGAACCTATGACCCCCTGCTTGTAAGGCAGGTGCTCTAACCAACTGAGCTAATCGCCCGGAAAAAAACATTGACAATATAAACTATACCATCATGATTAATGTTTGTCAACACTATTTTTTATTTTTTTTAATTTTTTTAAGCTTTTTTCAATCCAAATGGGTAAAAATTCCTTTAATGTGCTAAATCCTTGTGTTGTTTCCTTTATTCTTTTCTTCCTTAATCCTTTATTACATTTGTAATCAATATTCTTTATACTAAGCTTTAACTGTCCTAAAGATTCATCAACATCTAAAATCTCAGTATATATAATATCTCCTACATTTACATAGTCTGTTATTTTTTTTACATATCCATAAGAAATTTCTGAAATATGAATTAAACCACTATAATATTCATTGCAAGAAACAAATACTCCATACGATTCGATTCCAGTAACAGTACCGCGGATTATGCGCCCTTTCTTAAACTTTGTCATCAAACCACCTAAGTGAATTATAACACAAAACCCCCTATAAAAAAAGACTTTACTTTAATTATATAGTAATATATAATAACATCGGTGATATTATGAATGAAAAAGAGCAAGAAAAAAAAATAATTGAAATCATCGATAAACTACGACCTTTTCTCGTAAACGATGGTGGAAATATTGAATTTGTCAAATACGAAAACAATATAGTATATATAAAAATGATGGGAGCATGTTCTGATTGTTACATGCTTGACATCACACTAAAAGATGGTATTGAAGTAGCGCTTCAAGAAGAAATTCCAGAAATAATTGAAGTAAGAAATGTATCAAATATAGATTAAATCTATATTTTTTTTATCCAGTAAATTATTTCTAATCCATATAAATTTTGTATTTTATTACTAATATAATCTAAAAGAATTTCAAATTTATTTATTTTTGATATAAATCTTTTTATTAATTTAAAATTATTTATATAGTCATAAAAATATGATGGAAAACAAATTCTTGAAAAAAAATATAAACATTCATTTATAGAATGATAATTAGCAAATACAAAATCAATTATATATTCAACATTATTATTATATATGAAAAATTGTGTCTTTAAGAATTCCGAATACTCTCTTGTCACAGAATCAATTATAAAATTATCCGGGCAATAAAAATCATAAAATGATTTTATTCTTCTATGAACTATTCTATAACTTATATTTTTTTTAAATTCGTTATATATTCGTATAGACAATTCGCTTAATCCTATAAAATATGGGAAAGCCTCATTTAACATTGTATTATCATTTACATAAAATATTTTTTCGTAATAATCAGTTTTATTCTCCCATAACTTAACAAAATCATTTATTTTTAAATTAGATAAATTAATCATCGATAATTTATTACTATAATCAATTATTTCATTTAATGTTATTTCATTATATTCACATAATTCATAGAGCACATAATTTTTATTATTAATTTTAGTATAATATAAACCAAAAATGTTTACTATTATCTTGTGTATTTTTATATTATATTGAATAATTAAATTATATATATCAAAATTGATACTATCTTTTATTTCTTTTAACATAAAATTATCAAATAAATAGTAATCATCAAAATAATCTATTTGTGTAACATCAATATTATAATAATATTTAATAGCATTTCTCATACTATATTCTATACAAAAAAAGCAAATCTATGATTTATGATTTGCTTTTAATACGATATTTCTTTTAAATATAGACCACATGCTGGAGCAGTTTTTCCTGATTCATTTCTATCCTCAGCATTTATTATTTTAATAATTTCAGATGTATCTCTAAAACCTAATCCAACTTCAATTAATACTCCAACAATATTTCTTACCATATATCTTAAAAAACCATTTCCAATTAAAGATATAGTAATTATATTATTATTTAAAGTAATTGATGCATCATATATTATTCTTACATAATCTTTAATCTCATCTGTTGTTTTGGTAAAAGATTTAAAATTATGTTCGCCTTTAAAAAAATTTATTGCTTCATTCATCAAATCAATATTTAATTGTTTATTTAGCTGGTAAACATAATTTCTCTCAATAGGATTATATTCTCCAATATTTATTTTATATATATATTCTTTTGATTTTACATTAAATCTTGCATGAAAATCATTTGAAACAATTTCTATACTCTTTATATAAATATCATTTGGTAATAACTTATTCATGCTACATTTAAGACGTTCAAGATCATATTCTTTATCTAAATCAAAATGAGCTTTTTGGTTTAATGCATGCACTCCTGCATCAGTTCTACCAGTGGCATGAATTCTAACTGGAACATTACTGTTTATCTTTGTTAAAACAGATTCTATCTCTGATTGAATGCTGATATCATTATTTTGTTTTTGATATCCATGATAACGAGTACCATCATATGAAAATGTAATTAAATATCTCATAATATCAATCCTTACTTTACATTTCTTAAAATATCTTTAACCAAATCGTTAATTTCATCACGATATCCTAATTTTATTTTTTTTAAATCATATACCATCTTTTCAAATTCAATAATATTAGGAATAGGAATATGATTTAGTTTTAATAAATCATATTTCTTGTAAATAGAATATTTATCTCCTTCTGCAATTACTTTACCATCACTTAAAGCAATAATTTTATCAGATACTTGATGAGCAAATTCAATATCTTGTGTTGCAATTATTATAGTTTTACCATATCTTCTTTTCAATAACTTCAATAATTTAATAAATTCAAATTTAGAATTATAATCAAAAGAAGATGTTAAATCATCTAATACCAATACATTAGGATTTACTATTAATGCCTTTGCTAAAGATAGTTTTCTCATTTCACTATGACTCAATTTTAATGGATCTTTATTAATAATCGATGATTCTAAATTTACCATTTTTAAAGAATCATATACCTTTTTTTTCTTTTTTTCAGATGTTAAATTTCTATTTTCAATACTTTGTTCTAATTCTTTTTCAACAGTCTCACAGAAAAATTGCTCTTTAACATTTTGATTAACATATCCAATTTTAAAAGAATCCCCTAAAATAACTTTACCACTATTAGGCGCTTTTAACTGACAAATCATTTGTAAAATAATCGACTTTCCACAGCCAGTTGGGCCAATTATTGAATTAATTTTTTGTGTATCTATTTTAAAACTTACATTTTTTAATTGTTCTTTATAAGAAACATTATTAAATTCTATTTCCATATAGCTTCCACCAACTTTTTCTCATCGTAATAAATAGAGTCAATTAACTTATAGTATGATAATTTATTTGATAATTCAATTACAAAAGGAAGTTTAATTCCATTTGTACTAAATAATTTAGTATCTTTTAACACAATATCTTTTTTGTCTTTTATCAGTAACTTATTTTTTACCATTATTCCAATACTATCTCCCATTAAGCAGTCATTAGAATCATTTGTAAAATTTAAAATAGTCATTCCTTTTTTATTATACTGTTTTAATAATTTAAATATTTTTTTCTTTGCCTCTTTATCAATCATAGATAAAGCATTATCCATAATTAAAATCTTAGGATTAGATGAAACAGCCAAAAAAAACGCAACTATTTGCTTTTGACCCAAAGAAATATTATTTGATGAAACATTAAGTATTTTATTAATTCCCATACCAGATGAATATTTTTTTATCTTTTCATCTATTTCTTCTTTTTTAAAGCCTTTATTTTTTAAATAAAAAGAAATATCTTCTTTAATTGTTTCACCTAAAAATATATTATCTGGATTTTCGGTAATAAAAGAAATTTTCTTTCTAATCATTCTTGAATTTGATGTGTTTAATATAATATTGTCTATCTTTATTGAAGAATTCGGTAAAATAAATCCTGATAATATTTTGCATAATGTGGATTTTCCAGACACTTCATTGCATATAAAAGTAACATACTCCCCACACTCAACATTAAAAGAAATATTATCTAATATTTTCTTGTTATCTGAAGAATAAACTAATTTTTTTACTTCAATAATGTTATTCATAAACTCACCTTTTTATTATTATAATATAAGATAATTTCAAAGTAAAGAAAGATGTGCTATAATTTACATGAGGTGATCTTTATGAAAACTGATATAGAGATTTCAAACGAATGTAAAATGTTAACAATTGACAAAATAATTAGAAAACTAGGGATAAAAGAAGAAAACGCAGATATGTATGGAAAATACAAAGCAAAAATAAAATATGATACAAGAGGTAATAAAATTGGAAAGTTAATTCTTGTTACATCAATTAATCCTACTCCATACGGAGAAGGTAAAACAACAATGAGTATAGGAATTAATGATGCTTTGAACAAATTAAATTACACAAGTTTGGTTGCTTTAAGAGAACCATCATTAGGTCCAGTATTTGGTATAAAAGGTGGAGCTACGGGAGGTGGGTATTCACAAGTTGTTCCAATGGAAGACATTAATCTTCATTTTACTGGAGATATCCATGCTATAACCGCATGTAATAACTTACTATGTGCTGCTATAGATAATCATCTTTATCAAGGTAACAAATTAAATATAGACCCAAATAAAATTACATTTAGAAGATGCTTAGATATAAATGACAGAGCACTTAGAAATGTATTGGTAAATGAAAATACCGAGTTTCAAAGAGAGGAAAAGTTTGATATTTCCGTAGCATCAGAAATAATGGCAATATTTTGCTTGGCAACATCTCTTGAAGATTTAAAAGAAAAACTTAGTAGAATAATAATTGGATACACATATGATAATAAACCTGTATATGTTTCTGATTTAAAAATAACTGGAGCACTTGCTCTACTATTAAAAGATGCAATAAATCCAAATCTAGTTCAAACCTTAGAAAACAATCCAGCGTTTATTCATGGTGGACCATTTGCTAATATTGCGCATGGTTGTAATTCTATCATAGCTACTAAAATGGCTTTATCTCTTGCTGATTATGTTGTCACAGAAGCAGGTTTTGGTTCTGATTTAGGTGCAGAAAAATTTTTAGATATAAAATGTAGGCTTGCAAATATTAAACCAAACTGTATCGTTATCAATTCAACAATAAGAAGTTTAAAACATAATGGATATTGTCCTAAAGAAGAATTAGCTAATAATAATTTCGATTACTTAAAAAAAGGTATCGAAAATTTAAAGGCACATATTGATAATATGAAACTATATACAAATAATATTATAGTTTGCTTAAATAAATTCTATACTGATACAGATGAAGAAATAACTTATGTAAAAAATTATGTTGAAAATTTAAATGTCGAATTTGAAATATCAGAATCCTTCGCCAAAGGTGGAGAGGGAGCAGTTAATTTAGCAAAAAAAATAGTTAATATCTGCAATAATGAGTTAGACTTTAAATTTCTTTATGATTTAAATGAACCTATATTAGATAAAATTAATAAAATATGTAAAAATATCTATCATGCAAAAAATATTATTTATAATGATGATGTATATAATAAAATAAACGAGTTTGAAAAAATGGGATGTAGTAACTACCCAATATGTATTGCAAAAACACAATATTCTATTTCAGATGATTCAAAAAAACTTGGCTATCCAAAAGATAATACAATAACAATAAAAGATGTTCGTGTTGCTAATGGAGCAGGTTTTATAATCGTATATACAGGAAATATACTTACAATGCCTGGCTTATCAAAAACACCAGCATATGAAAACATAGATATATCTAATGAGGGTATTATTACAGGATTATTTTAAAAAAGAACCACGAGGTTCTTTTTTTATATTTCTTTTAATATCTCAACTAACCAATTATATACTCGATTTATTGATTTTATTTCTGCCATTTCATTAGGAGTATGAATATTATACAAGTTAGCAGCTATTACATTTATATCTGCATCCTTAATTTTTCTACAAAATACCCCACCTTCTAATCCAGCATGAACATGTTCAAAAATAACTTTCTTTCCATACAAATCATAATATTTATTAACCAATAGTTCTCTTATATATGATTTTTCTTTATAAGTAAAATATGGTATCGAATTACCTAATATAAAATTCATTCCTTTTGTTAATTTTTCCACTTCTTTAATCCACTTTTTTTCATCTTCAACATTTGAACTTCTAATACTAATTGTAATTTCAATAGTATCCTTTAAAGTTGAAATAGTTGCTAAATTTAAAGATGTTTGTGGAAAGTCATCAATATAACTTAGTACTTCTATCTGAAGATTGTTGATAAAATCAATTATTTTATCCGAATCAGATTTTTTTATTACTTTTGCACACTTATCAATTTTATTTACCTCTATTTTCAACTGTGGATAATCATTACACATAAAGTTATCAACATTAATCTCTAAATTTGTACAAATTATACACACACATTCACTTGGAATAACATTATCCTTAACACCACCACTAATTGAAACTAAATTATAATTATCTAAAGATTTTAAAATATTTCCCATTATCTTTATAGCATTTCCTCTATTTTTATCTATATCTACCCCAGAATGTCCTCCAGGTAATCCACTAATTTTAATTTCATACATTTCTCCATTTTTTATTTCATATTCAATATTGTTTACAACTTTAATTTGCTGCATACCTGCGCTAGATACTTCTATTTTATTTTCTTCAGTACCATCCAAACTAATAATATTTTTCCCTTTTAGTAATGAATAATCTAGCATTTGAGCACCTAACATAGTAGTTTCTTCTTGTACAGTAAATACTGCTTCAATATTTGGTATCAAATTATCATCATTTGCAAGTATAGCAAGTATAATAGAACAACCAACACCATTATCAGCGCCTAACGTAGTACCATTTGTTTTGTATAGTCCATCTTCTATAAACCATTCAATACCATTATTAGCAAAATCAAAAAATCCATTACTATTACATACCATATCAATATGGCCTTGTAATATAATAGTTTCTTTTGAATTATGATTACTTTTCTTTTTGATAATTACATTATGAATATTATCTGTATAGTATTCTAAATTATGTTCTTTAGCAAACTCAATAAGATAGTTTGCAATTTTTTCTTCTTTTCCAGACTCTCTAGGAATACTTAAAAAATCTTCAAAATACTTTGTAGCATTCATATTATCACCTAATTAATTATATCATAATAAATTTAAAATTCTTACATACTTTATATAAAAATAGGAATACTAATAAAGGTGATTTTATGCATCAAAATATTCATATAATACAAAAAAAATTAGGATATTCTTCAGATTTAGTATGCAGAAAAATTATGGATATTTCTTATATATATTTAGAAAGTTTAACTAATGATAAAAAAATAAGTAATTATATAAGTAAAAGTATAATTAATAATACTTTTGGAATTAATAATATAAATAACAAAATAAATAGTCCAAATATTATTGAATTGAGTAATTTAGATGATGCATATTATTATATACTTTCTGGTTTTACTATTGTTTTTCAAGATAAAAATATAATATTCTGGGCTGTTGAAACCAGAGAATCATTAGATAGAAGTATTACAGAATCAACAAGTGAGCCAATTTTAAGGGGACCTAAAGACAGTTTTAACGAAAACTATAATACAAACATCGGTTTAATAAGAAAAAGAATAAAAGATAAAAGTTTAAGAGTTAATGAAATAAAATTAGGTGAAAAAACTCAGAATAAAGTAGGAATTATATATTTAAATGATTTAGTTAATTTAAAATTATTAAATAAAATTATTAACTACTTAAATCAAATTAAAATAGATGGTTTAATTGATAGTGGTTATATTAGAGAGTATTTGGAAAAAAATACAAACACATCATTTCCAACTATAATTACTACTGAAAGGCCTGATTTGACTTGTCAAAGCATATTAAATGGTAAAATTACCATTATAGTTGAAAATAGTCCAATTATATTAATTTTACCTGCTACACTTAGTGATTTTTTTAAAATACCTGAGGACTATTATCAAAAGCCATTAAATGCTACTATATCAAGAATACTTCGTTATATAGCCTTAATTATTACAATTATAACTCCTGCATTTTATATAGCATTAATGACCTATAATCAAGAAATGATTCCAGACCAGCTTTTAATTTCATTAGCATCACAAAGAACTCAAATCCCCTTTCCTACTTTTATAGAGGTAATGATTTATATTATTATATTTGAAATGTTAAGACAAGCAGATATAAGATCTCCAAATATAGCTGGTGCTTCTATGAGTATTGTGGGTGCATTAATACTTGGTGATGCAGCTGTTAATGCAGGACTTGTATCACCAATGGTTATAATTGTCGTTTCACTTACATCAATATGTGAATTAATATTTAATAATATAGATTTTAATAATGCAATTAGACAATGGAGAATGTTATTTATAATTTCTACCATATTTACAGGTTTAATTGGTTTTTTAATGGGTATAATCCTACTAATAATAAAACTAGCAAGTATTGAAAATAATAACGTACCATACCTAACACCATTATCACCTTTAAATAAAAACTTATTTGTTGATGGTTTAGTAATAAAAGCAAAAACACGTAAGGAGCAAAAAAAATGAAAAAATTACTAATAGTTCTATTAACTTTATTTTTAACAGCATGTTGGGACTACAGGGAATTAAACGAATATGCAATTGTTACAGGTATGGCAATTGATGAGGTAGATAATAAATATGAAGTATCACTTTTGCTTTCAAATGGGAAAAAACAAGAAGATAATAAAACACAAATAAAAATATATTCAGGTAGCGGTAAAACAATTAGTGAAGCAATAAAAAATATTAGTTTAACAATGCCAAAAAAAATATATTTAAATCATTTAGCAATTATAATAGTTTCAGATAAAATTGCAAAAAAAGGCGTTACACCAATATTAGATTATTTGCTAAGGGAGCCGCAATCATATCAAAATTTTAATATTGTTTTTTCTAAAGATGCAAAAGCTAAAGATATATTATCAATAATAAATCCATTATCTGATTATCCATCTCAAAATATAAATGAAATAATAAAAATAAATGAAAAAGAGCAAGGAAGAATAACTAATTCAAGTTTTAACAAACTAATTGCTACTATTTTATTAAAAGGTAAACACCCAATTGTTAATAGTATTATTATTTTGGGAAATAAATCAAATGGAGTAAAAAAAGAAGAAGTAGAAAATTCTATAACAAGCGCTTATACTAAATTAGATACAATAGGAATATTTAAAAATGATAAATTAATAGATTGGTCAACTGTTGACGAAAGCATTGGTATTAATTTATTATTAAATGATGTAAAAAATATATATTTAGAAATTCCATGTCAAAATAATTATATTACGATTACAACTGATAAAATAAAATCTAAAAAAACAATACAAAAAAATAAAATTAAAACTGTAATTAATATAAGAGGAAATATAAATGAAGTTGGATGTAATATTGATATAAATGATAGTAATGAAATAAATAAAATAGAAAAAGAGACAAAGAAAATATTATATAATTATATTGAAAAAGCAATAATAAAAGCCAAAAACTTAGAAACAGATATTTTTGGTTTTGGAAATTTAATTTATAAAAAATATCCAAAATTCTTTGAATCAATTAATAATTGGGATTCATATTTTAAAGAGCTAGATATAGAGGTTGAATTAAATTTTAAAATAAATAAAACAAACGCATTAAAACAAACAATAGGAGAATTATCAAAATGAGAAAATATATAGGATATACAGCAGTATCATATTTTATATTTAGAGCTGCATCGTTAAATTTACTAACTACCTCACTAGCTCAATGCGTTAAGCAAGATATGTGGATTAGTATAATACTTGGTATTTTATTTGGTTTTTTACCAATTATTTTATATTACAAAGTAGCACAAAAAAATGGTCATTTAACCATTCTAAAAAGCGGTAGCAAATTATTTCCCAAAGGTAAATTTATAATTAATTCTACTTTAGGAATATATTCTTTTATTTACACACTTTTAATATTAATTAATATTACAACTTTTATAAAAACACAATATTTAAATAATACACCTTTGATAATTATTTCAACATCTATATTACTGCCTATAGTATTTTTTCTAAATCAAAAAGAAAAAGTAATACCTAGAGTAGCATTTATATTATCTCTACTTAGTATATTATTCATTTTTACATCAATACTTGGTTTAACATCAAAAATTGATCTAGGAAATATTTTGCCACTACTTGAAAACAATCCTACCAAAGGAATTATTCCATACTTAAGCTATTGTACACTTCCAATTTTTCTACTACTAATATTTCCCAATGATAAAATTAAAAAAAGTTTGCTTATAGGATATATACTTTCATCTATTACAATTTTTATTTCTATATTTTATTTAATTGGAACATTAGGAATAGATTTAATAATGCTTTTTGAATATCCTGAAATTCAAACTCTTAAGCTATCATTTAATAAAATTTTATATATTAGATTAGCAAACTTTCTATCACTGCAATGGATTTTAGATTCATTTATGTTTATTACTATTGGAATTAAATTTACAAATAAAGCTTTTAATCTAAAAAGGAATTATATATTGCCAATCATCCTATTAATTCTTAATATATATCTTTATTCTGATATTATTACATATAATAAAATAATACAAAAATATTTTCCAATAACAAGCATATTTATTTTAATTATTCCATTATTATTTTTATATAAACAAAAAAAGAATAAATTAGAAGAAAAGAGCTTTACCAATAATACATAGTAAAATTAGCGCTATTAAACAGCTAACTACCATAATTAAAGTCTTCATTAATTTATTATTCTTTTTTAAATTCTTGTCTAAATTTTTAAAATCATCTAAATCTTCATCAGATATAATTATACTTGAGGTATAAAAAGATTTATCCAATTTATTTTTATCTTCATTTTCTTCCTCTAAAGAATTATTAGAGATTATTTCTTCATTATTTGATTCTTTAGCCTCATCCAAAACTTTTTTTATAGATGATGCTTCTTCACCAACCATTGTATTAGATTTTAAATCATCAAAAATACCTAAATCATCACCCAAAGCTAATGTATTCATTAATTCATCTATCTTTTCATCTTCTGGATGTTCATCTTTTAACTCTTTTAATATTTTAATTTGTCTTTTTTTTAAATTTCGATATTTGGCATCTTTTTCACTATGATTAGTTTTTGCTTTATTAAGTGCTTCCATTATATCATAATTTTTTTCTTCATCATTTTTTCTTAATTCTACACGATTAATTTTATTTTCAACAGGAGTACTTACTTTACTATGTTTTGTATTATAAGAACCATTAATTAACTCTTTAATATTTTCAATATTTATTTCATTACTGTTAGATATATCAACTACACCTTCTATATTTGTATAGTTTCCATTAGCACTTATTTCATCATAAAGTTTCTTATTTTTTTGGCTTCTTTCTTCGCCATTGTAATATCGTTCCATCCTACTAGCCATAGCATCACCCTATTATTAAATATATCACAAATTTAGAATATTTAAAACATTATGTTGATTTTTATATTTTTTTTATTTATAATTTTTTATAAAGGAGTGATATTATGAAATTAAAAGTAAATCAAGATATGTGTATAGGATGCGGTGCATGTCAAGCAGTATGTGGAGATGTATTTGAAATTAACGATGATGGTTTAGCACAAACTATCGTTGATGAAATAAGTGAAGATATTCAAGAAGACGCTATTGATGCTAAAGAAGGATGCCCTGTTGGAGCAATAGAAGAAGTTATCGATACTGAAGAAAATGCTTAATAAAAAAACGACCTAGTCGTTTTTTTGTGCCATAGAATATAATTTTTTTACTTCTTTTATACTTAATTCTCTATATTCACCAGATTTTAAATCATTTACATCTAAAAATGCAAACTTTTCTCTTTTTAGTTTGATAACTTCATAACCAATTGCTTCAAACATCTTTTTTACTTGATGATTTCTACCCTCATGAATTACTACTTCTACAATTGATACATTATTTTTCTTATTAATTTTTTTTAATTTTACTTTTGATTTACTTGTTTTACGTCCATCAATAACAACACCACGTGATAATTTTAATAATTCTTCTTTAGTAGGAATTCCTTTTATCTTGGCAATATATAACTTTTCTATATTGTTTTTTGGATGAATTAGCAAATTTGTTAATTCTCCGTCATTAGTTAAAAGCAATACCCCAGTTGTATCATAATCTAATCGACCAACGGGATATATTCTTTTTGTTTCTTCAATTAGATCTACAACTGTTTTTCTACTCTTTTCATCTGAAGTACTAGTTATTATACCTCTTGGTTTATTCATAATATAATATACTTTATCTTCTTTTAAACTTAAACCATTTCCCTCTATAGTAATATCATCATCAAAATTTACTTTTACTCCCATTTCAGTGATAACTTTTCCATTTACTTCAACTTTTCCACTTTTAATTAATTCTTCTGCTTTTCTTCTTGAGCAATAACCAGTTTGCGCTATAACCTTTTGTAATCTTTCCATAGATATAATAACTCCTTTCAGTTAACAAATGTATTTTAACACAAAGATAAAAAAAAAGATATACTATTTACATGTATATCCTTCTAAAACTGTTGGTAAACTTTCAGTGCTTTCATTTAAATTATAAGCATCGATATCAGCTTCTTCCATTTTACTAGTATCAAATTTAACAGTTATAGTTACTTTATTACTTTTTTGACTAACTTTTGCACTTACACCATTAACTTTTTCATAAGAATCAGCAGCTTTTTCTGCATCAGTCTTATAATTTTCAATATATTGAGAATAATCTCCTCCCGCTGTAATTGTTGAAGTTAATGTAGCTGATGAAACTCGGTTATCTTTGAATTTATATACCCATTTTTCTTCTTTCTCAAATCCATCAGTTGACTTTTTCTCAGTACAAGTTAAAGTTTTTGTTTTTGAACTATTACATCCTGTTAAAGTAGCTAATGTTAACACTAAAGCCGCACTCATTAATATTCTCTTTTTCATATTTTACCTCCATTGTAATTATAACATCTTTGAATAAATATTTCAACTAAAGTATAAATATGCTAAAAGAATACTTACAAAAATTCCTATCAGATCACCAAACAAACTATTTATTAATGCATATCTAGTATTTTTTATTTTAACTGTTCCATAATAAAGTGCTATTACATAAAAAGTTGTATCTGTGCAACCTTGAATTGTAGATGATAAAAATCCATAAAAACTATCAACCCCATATTTAGTATATATATTATTTAAAAGAGCAATAGAAGCACTCCCAGATATAGGTTTTGTTATAATTAATGATAATAATTCTATCGGAAGATTAACTATTTTTAACAACCAGGATAATCCACATTCAACAAATCCACTATTTATTAAAACATTAACACTTAGTATCATAGCTAGAAGGTTGGGAAATATTTTGCTACCCATAAAAAATGCCTCTTTACTTCCATCAACGAAAGCTTCATATAAATCAATTTTTTTTAGTAAACCAAATACCACTATTACTAATACTAAAACAGGTAAAATATAGTTAGAAATATTAAAACCTCCTAGATAATATCTTATTTAATATTAATGAAAATATTGTTGATATAATGGTGGATACTAGTGTTACTATAACTATTTTCGTTGGTTCTTTACTATCATACATCATTCTTAAGGCAACTAAAGTTGTGGGAAATATTGTAATTGCACTCGTATTAAGTGCTGTAAAAGTAAGCATACTATCACTAGCTTTATCCTTATCATCATTTAATTCTTGTAAACTATTCATTGCCTTTAATCCAAATGGTGTAGCTGCGCTTCCTAATCCAAACATATTAGCGATTATATTACTTGACATATATGCAAATGAAACATGATTTTTTGGTATTTTGGGAAATAATGGATGTAACACTTTTGATAATATTTTAGATAATTTATTTAATAATCCACTATTAGTTGCAATATTCATTATTCCAAGCCATAATGCTATAACGGGAAATAATTTAAGAAAAACTTCTAAACATTCTGTTGCACTTTTAAGTATGGTCTCATTTATACTTATATTATTTCCCGTAATAAGACTAAATATAATTCCAATTATGATAAAGTATGTCCAAAGTTTATTTACCATACTTTGAGCCTCTCAAAAAAGCCACGCTTTTTTTCTTTTTTTATAGCAATTATATCTTCGCTATATATTTCTTTATTATTTAAAATTACACTTACTTTTCCAGTATTTCCCAAACTTGGCTTATCAGCCAAATCATATCTTAAAATCAAATTATCATTACTATTTAACAAATAACTAAAGCCACTTTTTATCATCAAAGAATATTTTCTATAATATTTGTCATTATATAAATTTATTTTCCCAGTTTTTAATATATCTTTCTTAAAATAATTATTATATCCATATTCAAACATATTAACATGATCTTTAAAATCATCATAATCATCTAATGTTACCGCTACTAAATTAATATTATTTTTTTTTGCTGTTGTTACTAATGTTCTCTTAGCTTTGGTGGTAAATCCAGTTTTACCACCTGTAATATAATCTACACTAAATAATAATTTATTTTTATTTAACCATTCGTAAGTATTTTTATTTGTTTTTACTATGTGCTTTTTTGTTCCTACTATCTTTTTATATTCCTCATTTTTCATTGCATAACTAGCTAATATAGCCATATCATATGAGGTAGAATAATTTCCAGACTCTTCATCTAATCCATTAGGATTTGTAAACACTGTATTAAGCATTCCTATTTCTTTTGCTTTTTTGTTCATTAAGTCAACAAAATTATTTTTATCAACATGATTTGCTATTGCATATGATGCATCATTACCACTTCTTAGCATCAAACCATATACCAAATCTCTTAAACTTATTTCTTCACCTTTTTTAATATATATGCCTGAACCATAACTTTTATCAATTTCATCACCTACTTTAACCACATCATCCATCTTCCCTGATTCAATAGCGAGTATAGCTGTCATTATTTTAGATATACTTGCTACACTTCTTTGTTCGTTTATATTTTTACCATATAATACTCTTTTAGAATCCATATCCATTAATATAGCACTTTTAGCACTCGTATCTAATGCATATGTATTTATTTTAAATAAAAAAATAACTATAATAATTAATAATTTCTTCATACTTAAGTATATGTAAATACAAAAAAAAAATACATTAGTAAATATATATACCATGTATTTTCTTTTTAGAGATTTCATCTAAATCATCTATAACCCATTCATTATTTCTTTTAGTAAGTTTAAAAATAATATTGTATTTTACTTTTTCATCTGCTTTTTCAAATTTATCCAATTGATAATCAAAATATTTACTTGGACTATATTCTCCGTTATCATCTTTAAATTCATCCTTATTTACTTCTTCAGATAATATTCTACTATAATCTGTTACATCAACTGATACTTCTACTTCTGCTTTATCTCCATCAATTTTCTCATCTTTTATTTCATATTCTAAATTACTATAATGTTTTTTAAATATTTCTTTATATCTTGCTTTTTGTTCAACAGTGTATTCTGTATTTTCTACTAAATCATCCAAATCATTTAATATATTGTCATCTAATTTTTGATAACTATCTAAATATGCTTCAACTTTCTTTGTAGGTGTATTATTCATATCTTTTCCAATTGAACATCCAGTAATAACTATTATTATTAATAAACTATATATTATTTTTTTCATATATACCTCCACCTATATTATGTACATATGAATTATCATTATACACCTGTATTTATATTTTTTCTTTTTAATAATATTTTTCTTACTAAATCAAATGGTACAACTAATGAAGCATATAGTATTGTAAATACTAATTGCTTCATTGTTAAACCATTAGTTCTAAATATATTTCCTCCATAATAAATCATTAGAATTTGTACAATTACAATAAAAGTAATTACTATTATAAACACTTTATTATTTTTTATATTTGAAAATATATTTAATCTATTAGTTCTAGAATTAAAACTATTAAATATATCTATAAAAATAAATAACGCAAAGAATGCTGTTAAGAGAGTAGTTGTATCATTATATATTTCTCTAAATATAGGTAATTTAAAAAACATAAAACATAATAAGGAACCTAATATTCCCATACCAAATATTTGAGTTAACATATACTTATTAATTATCTGCTCATTCTTTTTCTTTGGTTTTTCATACATATACTCAACTAATGGTGGTTCAAATGCAAATGCTATTCCAGCTAATGTATCCATTACCATATTTATCCACAACATTTGTATAACTGTTATAGGTGTATTAATTCCTATGTATGGTCCAAATATACTTAATGATAATGCACACATATTTATTGTAAGTTGTAATATTACAAATTTTCTTATACTTTTAAATATTGTTCTACCATATAATATAGCTTTACTTATTGATAAAAAGTTATTATCTAATATTACAACATCACTTGCTTCCTTTGCTACTTCAGTACCACTTCCCATACTAAAGCCTACATCAGCTCTTTTTAATGCAGGCGCATCATTTACTCCATCTCCAGTCATTCCTACAACTAACCCCATATCTTGACACACTCTTACTAATCTACTTTTATCATGAGGATATACACGAGCTAAAACTTTTAGCTTAGGTATTATTTCTTTTAATTCATCATCATTTAATCTACTAAGTTGTTCTCCTGTTAATGCCATATCTCCATCTTGATATAATCCTATTTCGCGAGCTATTGATAGTGCAGTATTAATATTATCTCCTGTCATCATAACAGTGCTTATATGAGCTTTATTTACTAAATCTAATCCTTCTTTTACATTTTCTCTAATATCATCCTTAATAAGAAGTAATCCTACCAATATCATATTATTAAAATTTCTACAATCACTATTATCAGTTGTAGCTAACATAACTACTCTAATCCCTTCATTAGTCTTTTTTGAAATATATTTATTTATTTTATCTAAATTAATTTTTTGTTTAATACCTATTTCATCATAATAGTATTTAGCATACTTTAATAACACTTCAGGAGCACCCTTAATTAAATTTAATCTCCCATTATCCTCTATAGAAGTAATCATATACTTATTATTACTATCAAAAGGTATAACTTTTTCTTTATAAAAATTCATATTATTTGGTTTAATAAACTTTAATATAGCCTTATCCGTTATATTTCCACCTATAATATTATTACCATCAAAACTACTGGAATTATTAATAGTACATGAAATTTTTACAATTCTAGATAAATTACTTCGTATTAAATCATCATATGAATATTCTTTTAAATTACCATCTATAAACTTAACTACCTCTAACTGGCCTTTTGTTAAGGTGCCAGTTTTATCAGTAAAAAGAATATTAATACATCCAGAAGTTTCAATACCCATTAATTTTCTAACTAATACATTATCTTTAAGCATTCTTTTCATATTAGAAGATAATACTAATGTTAACATCATAGGTAAACCTTCTGGTACACATACTATTATTATTGTTACAGCTAATGTTAATGCATATATTATATTTGAAATAGTTATACCATTTATTAGTATATAGCTAATAAAAACTATTATAGCACCTATATATCCTATTATACTTATTGTTTTAGCTAAATTAATTAGTCTCTTCTTTAAAGGACTAACTGGCTGATTAATTTTAAGTTCATCAGCCAGTCTTCCATAAAAAGTATTTCTACCTACTTTTTTTACTAACATAATAGCTTCTCCATTGATTACTACACTACCTCTTAAAATTTCACTATCAATTTTTTTATCAATTACATTTGATTCTCCATTTAAACTAGATTCATCTACTCCTACTATACCATCTATAATAATTCCATCAGCAGGAATCATATCTCCACTTTCTAAATATATAATATCATCTACCACAATTTCACTTAGAGGTAATTCTTTTTTTATTCCATTCCTTTTTACCTTACTTTTAATATTACTAGCCTCTTCCATTAAATTAGCAAAAGCTTTATCGCTTCCATATTCAGATATACTAGATATGAATGATGCAGCCATAATAGCAATTACTATTCCAAGAGTTTCATACCAATCAAAATTTTTAAATAATACTATTGTTTTTACTGCTAATGCTATTAATAATATCCTAATTATAGGATCACCTAAAGAATTTATTAATAATCTAATAATACTATTTTTTTTATATTCTCCAATACTATTATCACCATTTATTTTTCTTGATTTTATAACTTGTTCATCTGTTAATCCATCTTTTTGTTTCATATTTCCTCCTAAAAATATATATGAACAAATTATATTAAATATTAAAAAAAAGTAGAATTACTTTCTACTTTTACTATTTTTATGTACTAATTCCGCTTCTTTTAATACATTATAAATACATGAATAGCTTCTTTTGCCATAAAATTTACAAAATCTTCTTACACTAACATTTGATCTTCTATATAAATCAATTATATATTTTTTTTCTTGGTCTGATATAGAATTACTTGGTTTTCTATTCTTATTACCATGTTCAATTGTTATTTCATTATTTAGTATTTCTTTTTTCAATTTTAAAACATATTTAGGATGATAACCGGTAATAGTCGCAATATCCTCATACGACATAAATGTTTCTCCATTTAGTTTTTTATTAATTAAACTTACAGCTTCCTCTTTTCTATTCATATACCCACCCTCATTAACTTATTTTATTATACTCTATCAAAATAAGTTATCTTTCTTTCCATAACATCTGCTTCTATTGCATCTCTTAGAAGTTTTCTTACTTCAGCAGGATTTTTTATATTTTTTAGTTGTACTCTTGTACCAAATCTTTCACCTGAATTTGGACTATCCACTTTAACTGTTATAGTACCAATTTTAAGTAATCTTTGATAAATACTTTCACTTAAATCTGGATCTTTTAAAGTATATAGCTCTATTGTATTTGTTTTTCTTTTGAAAAAACCTGTTTGTACTAATAGTTCATCTTTAGTTATTGAATATGTAGTAAAGTTTAAATGTATTAATGATAAAAATCTTTGCCATAATCCAGCAGGTTGACCTGTCCATAGTAGTTCAAAATCAGTTTTACTTAAATCTTTAGTTCCTTCTTTCATAAATCCTCCATACTAACTTAATTATATCATAAATTTAAACAATATTTAAAATTTAAAATCAATAGTATCATTTTTTCTTCCATCATCAGATGTATCAATAGAATAAGTAGTTGCTATATTAGTCATATTATCTGCCCAACTTCTTGCATAAAATACTAATTCTGGTATTATTTCACTTGGTACATTGTCTTCTCTTATAGATAGTTGTTCTAATAATAATCTATATATAAATTTTTCTTTTGGAGCAGCTAAATGTTTTACATTAAATATTTCCTTAGATACATTTTGTACTCTTCTTACTGTTTCATCAAATTTATTTTTATATTCAATGCTTACATTAACTAAATATTGTAATCCTTCATATAAATCATTAATTACTTCTTCAACAGCATTCTTTTCATTATATTTATATAATTCATATCGTGCTAATTCATAATTAATAGCAATTACATTTGTTTTGATATCTATTTCAGCTATATCACTACCGCTTCTACTTAATGTATCTAATATTGTAGGTAATGTATTCTTTGATGTTTCTTCAATTAAACGTTCCATAGAAACAAAAGGTAACTTAGTTTTATTATTTTTACCAAATAAACTCATATAGTATCACCATTATAATTATACAAAATTTATTAAAAGTAGTAAATAAGTTGACATAAAAAAATAAAGGTGTTAGTATAAAAACCACAAGGGGGCTATAAATGAAAAAGATTGAAAGTTTAGATAAATTTTTAGATGGTGAAATAAGCTCTACTGAATCATTTATAATGTCTACAAATAGTATGAAATATTTACGTGCTGCTTGTAAAACAAAACGTTCTTTAGAGGCAATTAGACGAGATTTTTGTGAAAAAGAAAAAGGAAAATGTGAAATGGAAAAATATTTAGGTCTTTCTAAAGTTAAAATTAATGAAAGATTTTTAAATTTCATTCTTACAATTGCTAATCAATATGCAAAATATCCCCTTTCTGAAACAGAATCATCAGATAGAATACCTGTTTTACCAACTAGAAAATATATAACAAATGAAGAAATCATTACTTTTTTAAATGAAATATATGATGAAGAATTAAAAACAAAAAATACATTTAGATTTAGTGAAGGAAATGTTAGAATATTTCAAAATTCTTTTTTACATAAAAAATTTACTAAATTATGTGTTCCTTATCATAATTATCATGAACTATATTCATTTCTAATATTAAATAAATATACAGATATAAATAATTTAGTTGTTACTGCTTCAAAAGCTGTAGAATTATTACCTGAAATACAATTTAGGCAATATGATAATATTATAAATATAATTGCTTATTATATGAAATATAAAGCAATTGCAAAAATTAATACAGACTATAATCAATTAGACGCTATTAATTCATATAAAATTTCTTTTGAAAGATTAATTATGGAAGCAAGACAAATAAAACTTTTATTTAGAAGTAAAAAATGGGATGAATTATCTAATTATCAACAATCATGTATATTAAATTTTATTGATAATGCAATAGGTGCTCATATAGCAGCTAATAATGAAATATCATTAAAAGATATGCTAAATATAATTGGAGAAAATGGCACTGTATTTGACATGGATAGTTTTAACCTTAGTCCTGATAACTTATATTCAAATATAAAAGAATTAATTTATAAATATAAATAAAAAAGATTGAATTTAATCAATCTTTTTTCTTTTTTACCAAGCAACAGCAATATCTAATTGTGTTGGATTTGAATAAATAAATGACCCTGTATCACAAACAATTCCTAATCCAAGGCTTGTTGGTACTATTGTACCACGTGGTCTAATATTAAAACTTGCAGCAACCATAACATAGTTACCTAACATTTTAACACCATCAGATCTTACCCAATATGGGTCCTTAATACCTTGACTACGCATTATTCTTACAACACCACTCATGTTTAAGTTATAATATGTTTCTTTTCCTGATGGACCTTTTACAACTCCGGCACTACGTGATAATCTAGCACCTTTCCATGGATTTTTTGCTTGTACTTGTTTATAAACTTCACTATGTTCAATATCTTTTCCTACAGATGCTACATACTTTTTATAGCTTGCATTTTTAGCAGCAGCAGCTTGTTGTTTAGCTTTAGCAGCAGCAGCTTTCTTTTGTTCAGCGGCTTTTTTAGCGGCAGCAGCCTTTTTTGCAGCTTCTACTTTTTTAGCAGCTTCAGCTTTTTTTGCAGCTTCTACTTTTGCTTTTGCTTCAGCATCCGCTTTTGC